>Ga0209562_1000225_pt1 | contig 22962 bp, 16 predicted proteins | sample WorMetvacBELIZE2_FD_187399 | JGI IMG/M metagenome (GOLD analysis project Ga0209562, IMG submission 187399) | Marine gutless worms symbiont microbial communities from Max Planck institute for Marine Microbiology, Germany - Olavius vacuus BELIZE.2... | ecosystem: Host-associated > Annelida >... | reverse complement strand
TGTCAATGGATCAACTGACTTCTTGTGAAACTCGTGAATCTCGACAATGTTGCCAAATACGATGTCCTCACGGCCGGCAATTCCTGGCGGCAGCAGGCCGCCGCAGGTCATCATTTCATTCATGTAACACTGCAAACGAACACAACACACAACATGAAAACAACCCAGCAGCAGCAGCATGTAGCAGACAGCAGAAACACCAATAGAATTAACGAAGCTAAGTAATAATGATATGGCTCACATGTAATGCAGTTCACAAACAATATATTTATATAATATCATACCCTGATGCATGTTTCAAGATCTTTCACATAGGTGCGCTCTGTTTGCAGCAGCTCGGCCATGATAAACCTGAATATCACAACCATCATCATCACCATCTATTCATAAAAATACACTAACAAATGCAACTAAACAGAAAATAATGAACAGAAGTTATGAAGTAGTAGCAGTCTTTGTATAATGATCTGAAGCGAAAGTGTGACTGGCTCAGTTCAGCAGTTTCAGCAATGTACACATCGAAGGAATGCCCCAATCCACCTACAACTTCCTTTACAACATCGTGTACCACATAGTAATATATCACAAAAACACATATTCAATTACTGTAGCAAAATCTAATATTTGAGCAGAACTGATCATACTCTTTGCGTCGTGCCGATTTCCGCTTCTCTTCATTCAACGCTTTCGCTGTCTGCTGCAGTTTCTCCTCCAGGTTTGGATCACTGTGACGATCGTCCTTGTCAGTCTGGTAACAAAACACAGCCACAATACTCGTTAATCAAGTTGATATAGCTATATCAATTAATCAATCAAACACCAGTTAGAGCTGAGTCTACAATGAGCTCGACGGACCCAGCAATACACAATTCAACAGAACTCGGCAAAAAGTTACAGAAAACTACAGCTAAAGTGCGACTTCAGTAGACCTCAAGCAGAGAGTTAAAAATACGGCGCAGTGACACAGAATGCCATCTCCCCAAACTGGGGTCTTCGTTCTTGGTACAACATAGTGAGTGCTGTTGCTGAAACATGGTCGAAGATGAGACAAGTCTCGAGTCTGTGTGTATCGTGATGGCAAGTTTGATATGATGCGATAGAGTACTGGTAACCAATGCAGTTCTGCCAATAAGTTAAGAAATAATGAAAATGTTCACTAAATAACAATTACACTTATTTAATTGGTGTCTAGTCAGCATTTTTCATTATTTCTATACTACTGGTAGAATTACCAGATTTTTCATCACCCTAGAGTGCACTACAAATGTCTTTGCTGCAGTATTTTTCATCTTGTAGCAAATCACTCACGCCGCTGCCATCAAGTGGAATGCCAAGCGTCGACATCAGCTTGTCACGATATTTCTCCATTTGTATGGAGAATTCATTGTAGCGACGATCTACCAGCGACGCCCATGACTTTATGTTGTCAGTGTGTGTGTGACCTTTCTCTATGAGATTGTCAGACAACTGAAGCAGCAGAGCGACTTTTTCACGGTTCTCCTGCAAACAGTATTCCACATAGGAATTGTTCTGCCCTGTTACAATGTCTTAGAATGAATGTTTTATTATTATCCTGGCAAAACCAATGCAGCAGTCCTTATAAACCAAATATATACTACATAAAACACATTAGTACAGTCACATTATTGTTCATGCTACTGAATTTCCACGGCTTTCCACAATTACTCACACAAGACACCTTAAGGGAAATGGGCCCAAACTAAGAAGGGATCAACACAAAAGAAGCTATAAGTCTAACTGATGACTCTCCCTTGAAGACTAGTAGTAGAACATGACACTTTTCTCTATTTCAGGGGTTTTTATTTGATTTGATTTATTCGACAGAGACCAACCAGCAAACAAAATTCAATAGCTTGAGTAAAAATGTTGGAAATTGTTAAAAAACATACAGCTTTACATAAGTAAACATTAACGTATGACCTAATCATAAACGATCTACCGTAAGTCACAGTAGAGCCCTCAGACACGCCGCCATCACTTTTCTGACCCAGAGATATCCATTGACGTTATTACATCTGCTACTCAGTGCACTAGTGCGCTGGTAAAATTTATGCCACATTTGCTCATTACTATTATGGCAGGCAACAACTGATATTAATCATAGCCAATGGAATTTTTTTAACGAATGACTGTGCCTTATTGTTAGTTTGTACAGCGCTGATCACTATCACTACCAACTGTAATATACTAATTTATACCACAATGAAAATGAGACAGTGGCTTCATGTTCTACCTTTGATGCAGACTTGAATTCATTGTGCTCACGCAGCAATGCTTGCGTCTCTTCTAACGAGCTGCCGACTGTCGTATGGCTCGCTAAATACTGCTCGCCGACATCATGTATCCAGTCCAAAATCTGCATCAAACAGTCAGCAGCACTTTCCATCATTTACAGCACAAATGAATGCTAATATTTTATCAGACAATTATCTGAGCCAAGAAGGTGATGTTTTTGCCTTGGTTGGTTTGTCTGCCAGCAGGAAAACTCAAGAGTTATGAGCAATGAAAAATAACCTGCTTAGCACTGGTCTCCAGCACGACATACTGCTGACACTGATCAATGCGACGTTTTCTTGTTGTCCAAAACTCCAGCACAATGTTTTCCTGCTTCAGCAGCTGGTCCAACGTCACTGCATCACAGAACAATAAGCACTGTGCAGTATCACAGCCACAACTTCAACATCAGTGATTCAATGGCTTCAACACCCCTGACGATAACGTTCCGTGACATACCAATGATAAATGCATCATTTCACAATCAATTCACCATTAACACGCAGTAGCTACAGAGAATATATTCACATCACTGAAACAAAACTAGTGAGCCTCAACACCACACCGTCGAAATGTATACCTCCGCCATTATACTAAACAGCCACGTTTACAAATGTCACAATGCCACAAACTTAATTACACTAATAATTTTCAGTTGGAGGAAAACTATGCGCTCATATGAGACTTATCCAGAATGCAATGCAAATGTTGTGACATGCATAAAGTCCATTTTATTGTTACTCTAACCATAGAAGTACACGACGTACACACAAATGCTGATTTCCACTATCACAATATGCTGCAGTAAACTGAAGTGAAAAATTACGATGCTGGAGAAAACCTGTCATAGCAAGGTGTTGACGGATGATGGATGGATGGACAGACAACCAGAAAACATTGGCGGCAGAGGCATAAAAAGACAACACATCACTAACATTAGGAGTCACTCACAATTATAACAAGCTCACTGACCTTTAACCTGGACTTCAGGATTGCGGGTGACCTGCATGCCAAGCGTGTGTACACTACGATGGACGTACTTGAGGAACGTCTCGGCCGTGCGACGTGCCAATGTACAAGCCTACAGCAAAGTAGATACCACACTACAGTGTAACATTTCTCATGAGGTTCATACCACACTACAGCAAATGTGTACATTGTAAACAACAAAATGCCAACGATTATTGCTCCATTTAATATCTTATCATGAACCAGTTGAAACGATAACTATAAATGCCAACTTATCTTAACTTTGTACAATTATTCCCGATCAGAAATTAAAATGTCATTTTACACTGTGATAAATAGCCACGTATCATATTTATCCTTTCACTGTTTGACCAACAGTGGTTAGTTCGACAACAGGAAAGGCAGCCAGCTGCAAAAAATCCTGATCCAGCATTGCTGGTATGCTCTCTTAAAATTTACGAGATGTTTAAAGCCCAATTTGAAGCAATTCGTGAAAAATAAGCCAGTTAACAAAACAGAAAGTACAGGAAAATGTGCCATTTCTGCAATACCAGACTGCACAACTAATTACTTAAGTGACAATAACTAAAAAAAGAGTACAGATAACAAAGGATTAACAAAAACAAGGTTCAGTCATCGCCAGCCATACTACAGATCATGTTTCTAAGCCTACAATGGACTGTTATAATCAGCTACAATACAAAGAGCAACATCAATTCATCAGTTAGCTTTGGAGACCTTTAAGAAGGCTTCTTTCTGCTCCTGATGCTTGTTAATCAGCTGCTGGATGTAAGCAACTTTGTCCTCGATGGCTGCTGCCTTGTCAGTGTTGCACCAGTCCTCATCTCGGCGGTATTCACGATCCAAGCTCTCCAACACTGAACATACCTGTAATACACACAATGTAACATGTTCAGAGGACCATATGATAGTATTTGCCACTTAGGCCATTCTAAAAACTGAAGATTAGATTATGGCACAAATTTGTCGATTAATTACTGATCAATGCTAGCAAACCATTCACTTGTTTCATGTTCAATTTAAAATTTATTTTACAACCACAGCTGCTGTGGTGTGCATATGTGCAAGACAGTACGACTGTGAAGCAGAGATTGTAAAAATATTATGTAGTCAAATGTTTACAATTAAGGTCATACAGTCTTACTAGTGACTACACAAAATCTTTAATTACTGCAACATGGACATGGACATGCTTCTTCACAGATCTTTACCAAGTCATTACCATTTTACTGGGTACTTATATATATGCATGGGGTATGTATTCCTTGGTCCCCAGCAACTTAAATCTAATGCAATTTTCTCTTAGCTGACTGCTTAGAAACAGCCAAATCCCAATGCTCGCATTAAATAAGGGAATACCTTTACTTTTACAGCGATCATCTCACATAGTGGCACGCATGACGCATACCTGCTCAGCTGTTTTGAACCAATTTGTAGACGCCATCACCAACTTCATGCGTTCCTCGGCGTGAAACATCAGCTGCTGCCATTTGGCGGACACAGTTTCGCCGATGGACCTCACAATGTCCACGCTGTAGTGGTTGGCTTGTATCAACTGCTCAATCTTCTGTGTCACCTGTACCGCCACCTGGTGGGTTTTCTGTACATTACAGTCACACATGTGATTTATAACAAAAGTATTCGGCACATCGCAATTATATGACCAAAAACCAACATTCACATGCAGGTAAATTCAGTTATTCGTTAGATCAGCTGGTTGGCTACATTATAACATCTAATTAAATGCATGTTCTAGAATTTAAGATAACAAAGAGCTATTGGAAAAGAAAATATAACTTGAATACATAATATGGACAACAGCTAACATTGTAACTGATTAAGAATGAACATGCTATTCAATATGAAGACATGCTATTAACAGTGATATAGAGATTTGACAACCACATGCCACAAAAATTCACTTTGATACCAACAATGACAGTGACAGAAAAACGTGCCTCGCATTTAATAATTGACAATTCCAATAATAAGAAGATATCAACCTTTTGACCATCGTTAATGACACATGGTTTACTGATAAAGGTTCTACATTCCAACAAAAACGAGATGACATTTGACCACACTATATTCCATGCACGTTCCAATTTGCAAAAAAAAATTAGAACAGATGTGCATGGCTGCAACATGTCACACTAATTTCCTCAGTGCTTCAAACTGACAACAGAATGTCGTAAGAATCTAGCCTCGATAGCTGGTTGGAACTGGTCATGTTCTTTTCGCAGCTGTTCCGCCTCGTGCAGTGATCCAGGACACACAAGTCCAGCGGTGATCATCGACTCACTGTTGCGTATCCACATGTTGACCTGGCGTGCTTCGTTTTCAAGGTGCCGCAGCTGCACGCACTGGTGCAGCTTGATGCGCTTCTGCTCGGAACGTTCCTCCAGCTCCACCTCACGCTCGTGGATGTACTCCAGCAGCGTCTGGATCCGAGTCTGCGCGTCGCAGTCGCCCTCGGCCATCACCCGCACTCCCGAGTGCTCAAATATCTTCAACACCACAACAGTTAAGAAGCATTAATGTTACTTCTGTGACATACCGACACAAGAAGTCATGACATAGTGCTACTGGCACAGTCGTACAACAGCAACACGTTCTGAAATCATTAATGCAACTTAAATAAGATGGTGTATCTCTTAAGCCTGACATTCAGCTATTAATCTTCCAAAGCTCACCATTGGTAAAAGATCTTTCATCCATCAACTGTGTATGCAGTAGGTCGTGGCAGCAACATTACTGGCAAGTACAAAGGCAGTATGACCATCGGCGCATCATTTATAGTGCATCTTGTCCCTAGACTTTGCGGTGCCTGAATTAACTTTGCCCTTTTGCATTTGTGACCTTAAAATCAGGGTGTCTAGCAGATCAGCAGGTCTGATTTCCAGTAGATTTCCAGGAGTTTCCAGGTGACATTTTGATGAAAATTCAGTACAATTTCAGGTTTTTGAAACGGTGAATTTTAACGTAAATGAAGAAGCATGTGGTGACAGGCCCCATCCGACGCCTATCACAGTGTCATTCAACACATTCCAATTCATCCTGGTTTACTGCCAGATGTTTCTACTGGTACATGTTGAAATACAAGAATTGTGAGTCGAAATAACAACAAACACACGAACTCAGCCAGAAAATTTCGGGGAGATTTTGCAAATTTCCAGAAGATATCCAGGATTTCCAGGAGAAAAAATAATTCCAGTAGATTTCCAGGATTTCCAGGAGTGTTAGACACCCTGAAAACAGTATTTCTAGCAATTGCACTGCAACTGATTGCAACAAGTTTCTGTTTAGGTCTGTGTGCTGGCTGAAAGTATTAATCTACTCACCGGCAGCAGGTCCTGTCCAACTTGCATCACTTCAATGATGCAGTTCTGGACGTGCAGCGCGGCATCGCTGTGCATCTGCAGACACTGTTCAGCTCGGCCGACGTCCGAACTGAGCTCCACGTGCCGCAGTTCCTCAGCCCACATGTCCATTTGTGTCAGCAACTACATACACCATCAGCAACAGTAACACGTCTCCCTATAACTACCACTGCCACGTCTCTCATCTATATAACCTCATGGCATACAATTATTTCAACATCAAGGGCAATTTTCTATTGGTTGCATTTCTTGTTAGCTGTAGCGACTTTGTCAGACAAGGTTATCTGACAGAGGCTGTAGATCGATGTCCCTGCCTGTAAACAACATAAGTAGAAAATCAAAAATCAAGCTAAATGAAAACCCAGTAATATCTGCAACCTACTAAGATAGACTTAAAGGCCACTAATCTATGGCAACACTACACATGGTCAACATCAATGCAAAGCATCGGTAACTGTAGCATATGCTTCCTAGTTAGACTAGTCTAAGGCATAGGTGAGGCCTGAATGTGTGATAATGGATGTCATTAATTACGTGGTAAAGCCGAGCCATCATTGGTCAACCTAGAGATCTCTGGGAGACATGACCGGTAGCAATGCTTGTAGTGGTTTAGCGGTGTTTACTTAGGCCACTCTAAATAACTTTAATGTAATGTAATGCATTAATCGATATTACAGGCTGAGAGAACCCTTTCAGCAGGAAATCAGGCAATGTCAGTAAATGGTCTGAGGGGTGTTAGCAAATAGTTGTCATGAAAACCAACCATGCCACACAGTATAGAGCAACAGCAAGAACAGACAGGCAACATGATTGATTGAGTGATTGAGTAAGGCTTAACGTCCCACCAAACACATTATAGGTCATATCGGGGACGGGTTTTTACGGGTCAAATGACCCAACCAACAGTGTCAAAGCACTGAAGGAACACACAAAACTAAAGTAACTAAACCAAATAGAAACTAAAACCAGGTTCGGTCGCCTCCTACGACCTCCGGCCTGGAAACAGAGTGGAACTATTCTGGTAGAAAGGGAAGGGATGGACAAAAAAAGAAAATAGGTAAAGCCCACGAAAGAAAGGGAAAAGTAAAAAGGGGGAAAGATGGACAGACAGGCAACAAACAGTACATGTGTTTGTGTACAGTATGCCACGATAGAAGAAGAGAATTAATAAAACACTGCAAAAAGCGAATGTACATGCACTGACTTAACACAGTAGCATTCTGCATTAACTACAAATAAAACACAGTTGGAGCTCAATGATGTCATTTTAACACTTCAAAGATTCTAATTTTTACCACAGCACTGCCAAGAACTTTAAATTATGAATTGATGCACAAAGTGGCACAGACCTCAAGTGCATCTTGTTCAAAGACTCTCAACTGAAGAGCAAGATCAAGTTTGAGCTTTCTCGCTGACCACAGATCTTCCAACTTCTCGCGACTTGACTGCAGCTCCTGCAGGACACCTTCACACAAGACAAGCAAACACGTAGACACTCGGCTTTTGTTTAATCCGTAACATACACATTTCCACATTCACTACGGATTAACAACATGTTGCAAAACTAAACTAAAGCCTTATTATTAGTCACATATTAAAAGTTACCTTCTGACAAATAGATACACTGAATCTCCAACCTACCAGTAACTGTTTTTGACTGCTTTTGATTAAGTAAAACACAGCACACATTGCTCAGAGCTCTAAGCTGCACCATGCAGCTACATAAAAACTGTTAAGCTACTAGAAAAGTTATATACCTTCTATATTTTTGCAGTCCGAGTGGTCCACGGTTGCTCCTTTACTCTCAGACTCAATGTAGAAATTCCTGAAAATGGCAGAACTGTTGTAACAATATTTCGATATCACATTCCTACAATAGAGTGCAGTGGATACTGGGATAATTAAAAATGCACACAACTGAATGAATATACAGCATTAATTTGCTAAAGAAACAATCACGCTGCTTCACATTTCATAGATAAAAAGGCAAATGTTCTGCTTAAGTCATAAAAGTCCATCAAATGACACTGTCCACATTCCGATTCCTCAACCCTCGGGCAGACATCAGCCAAAAATACAAGACCATGAACATTCAGCGTGTCCTGTAGTGAGCCTGTTTATCTCCCATCACTCACCAGTACCACATTCTACTGCTCAGTGACAGCAGCAGTGCGACGTGAGAAACCCAAGTTAATTTTTACAACCCACAATTAATTCATTTTGTCCAATATCACTCTGGAACAGCCTGCATCTCCTGGAGTTCTGCTGGCTACTGACAAAGAACCTGGTTACTGAGGACTGTGGCACTTGTAGAACTTAATTGTGCTTTCAGAGCACTTTACAATGCACCTACTTACTTACTCTTGGCAAAATACCGAAAAACATTAGAGAATATGTATAAAATGCAACATAATGTTATGAAATCCAGAATATTACTTGAGCTGCTGCAGTAGACTTTCGCCTTCACTGATGGTGCTCACAAATGCATCAATGGTCGCATCTCGCTGCTGGCCAAACTGTGTTATCATAGACTCACAGTCGGAAATCGTCTCGGCAATCTCTGAACTCTTCAACTCCTGCTTCAGTTCTTCAAACCACAGATTCAGCTAAATGCCAAAAAACAAACAACATATGCATACTTAATGCTAAAGCAGTTGTAGTTCAATTCATTTCATTTCACCAGTGCATATTCACTGTGGTTTCCAGCTTCAGTGCATCATCCTCAACATCCTGCTGTGATTGCAATCTGACTTCAAATTTGTTAATGAGCAGTGCACGTGTCAATTTCATGGTTAATTGCCTGATGGGGTTCACACTTACATAGAGCAGATATGGCAAGGCCCTGGGCAGATTCGTAAAACACGAACCTTGACCTGTCTGGAAATGATTCAGCAGAGACCATATGCGACAGGGAAAGTCAAAAAACGGCTGCCAGATATTAGGGTCAGTTACGATGATCTACTTGACCACAGAAACCAACAACCAGTCTTCTTTTATTATCATTATTATTACTAGAACGTGAAGATTAACATGGCATAAGCACATAATGGTACATAATGAAAATACATACTCACGAAAAAGAGTTATCAAACAAGAATGTTTTGAGTTAATATTTCCACTTAATAACAAACTACTATTGTCACTTTTATTACCAATAATAATGCATTAACATCTATCACAACCTTGTTCAGAAACATATTAAAACAATAACCAGACGCCAGCAAACCTGTAACAGAAAAGCTAACCTCCTTGATGTGAGTGAAGAACGCAACAGACAAGTCAAGAAGATGGTGCTGACGCTCAACCCGCAACAGGAAGCCATTCATGCGCTCTTCCAGCTGACGAGCTTCGCTGAAGATCTCCTGCGGGTCGCACTCCCCAGTCTGTGCCAGCTCATCAGCAGCAACCAGCAGCTTCTCGGTGTTTGTGATTGTGTTCTAACACAGACAACAGCGCCAGTGACAGTCAATGTCACAACAGAATCAGTTCCACACAATACCAAATGACTGAAAATTCATCCATTTGACGAACTGGACCTAAGCACATCTGAGAACACTTACTTTGTGCCGTATAAATACTCACTGCTGTTGTTATTGTAAATTATCACTGCTACTGCTACTATTTTTACTATTATTATTATATGAGGTATGCACACAATCATTGCATATGCAGCCAATTTGTATTTGTATCTAGTACAAGACAAAAATCAGAACTTGCCAGAACAACTCTCACTACATGAAAATTAGATGCACTGTATTTTTTTTATAAATTCTGCGGCATTTTTCATGCCATTATATAAAGCCAGAAATTTTATATTGTGATCAACAAATGCACTTAAGTGAGCATACACAATCCTGAGGAAAGGGACAGAATTCACTATTGATAGTATAGACTCAGGAGCACCTTCAATCACCCCTAGATAACATATGACATGGCAGAGTACCCACACCAGTGCAACTTGGTTATAACAAATACCTTCTCTCTCATACATGCTGGTATGCTCTAAGAATACCAAAGAAAGAAAGAGGAATTTAAACACAGAATGCACACAAATACCTGTGCAACCATTTCGAAGTGCTCAAAGTTCTTCTGCAGTGCTTTGGCCTTCTGTAATGACTTGCCAATTGCTGTGTTCTTGTTGAGAAAGACTGAGCCATGACTGTCCAACCACTCCAACACCTGGACACAAGACACACAGGTAAGCAAGCAAGCAAATAAAACAGCTACTCTTCATTTTTTAACTAGACTACTTTTCATAGCTCCCCACAGGATTCCTAAACCAACCTTGGGGAATTTTTGCAGGAGGATTTTTCCGCAGCCGAAGCTGTTTCGCTCCCAATAACAGCATAAAAACATAAACGGAAAAGTAAGTAAGTAAAGACTCACATAAACAAAGGCAATAAGGTACATATCCATCAAGCTGAAACACTTAATAATCCTAGTACATGGGGGAGCAGCCTGCCTGTTTGCTACTATCATCTACACTCACCATCATCAGCATTACTCAGGCCTAAAGCTGATTAGCATTTTACCATACCGTACAGGGGAAAGTTCAGTCAACTTGGGCACTGCAGTAAGGATGTTTAGCCCAAACCCGAAGCTGTATATCACAGGTGTTAGCTACATAAATATACAATTACCTAGATGGATTCACACTTGATCCTGGGATTTCGAGCAGATTACGCATTAAGCATGTTAGAGATTTTGTTTAATGGGCTATACAAGTGTACTTTCTAATTCTAATTCTAATTTCACGTACCACAGTAAAGCATGTTACCACTACTACTGCAGCTGTAAGCCTATACTGCAATTCAAACTGGACGAATGAAACCAAGGTACTGTTCTCACATCAACAGCTACAGCTCACACATATCAAGAATGGAATCATCCACCTGGCGAACATCCTGTTGAAACAAGCGCAGTCCCAGTCGCTGATGCAGTCTAACTTTGCCTCTGTGCCAGATCTGCTCCAACTGCCGGTGATGTGCAAACACCTGAAATTTAATAGCAGCAACTCCAGCGTCATCATTATCTTACTCAATCTAACATTTCCTGTTATTAAAGTTAACAAGTACACAACTTTTCCCACAATGATCAGTTACAGACGCTTTCAATGCCTACATTGCTGCAAATACTCCAGCCTACATCACATCCTTATCTGAAGAAGAACCTTTGCAGAGAGAATTTTTTACAAGCAAAATATCTTCTTACAGTACAAATAAAAATTGATCTAACAATAAAAACAACAGCACCAGCAGCAGTAGCAGCAGTTTTCACAGTGAGAGTATCAACATCTACCATTATAGAGAGAGTAGCAGTAGTATGAGCAGAAGCAGAATTAGTCGCCTTTTCATATCAAACTACTACCCGAACTTACACATTACAAATCGTGTTCAAACTGTTACAGTTACCTCATGCACGACATCCAGAACGTGTGAAGCACCCTCGGTGTAGTCGGCTTTTGCAGTGAGTGAATTACAGCTGCCTGATGAGACCGGCATCTGTAGTGTGTCAAGCAGAGTTCTTCCATCGGCACACAGCTGCACAGTGAAACAGCTGCTCTTACTATCGGAAAGGCTCGACACTAACGGCACTTCTATGCAACATTAGTGACATCATCATACTTACACAACTAAACCAACTACTCACAGAAAACAAAACAAACTAAAACTGCTCATTGCTCAGTGCACATTCTGCATCTTAATCGTCATATTCACCATCACAACTACTAGAAATTGCCGACACCATCATCGCCAATACAGCCACTGCCACCATCACTGTCACCACCATCATCATTATCATCATCATCAACAGCAACATAACAAACAGCTTCAGATATGATATCCCCACAACACAACTAATCACAATACTTTCATGTAGCACGCAGTATCACACAGCCACTCAGTGTTGCCCAAACCAATTCTCAATCAAGTTTGCATATCTAGTGCACCCGGCTCTTTGTCGACAGTCCAGACCAAACAAAATCTGAAAAACTAATTCCTAAGAACAAAAGAAAACATCAATTACTGCGTTCTAACTTACATCGGTATACGCCTGCATGATGCTGTCAATCAGAGTCTGATGCTGACTAATTGCATCTTCGAGTAGCTGAATGGTGTCTGGAATCTGAATGTCATCACATCGGCTTTTCCACTTTGGAATTTCCAGTAAATACTACAACACAAACAACTGGCTATGTTCTCTGTAATTGCAGCCACATTTACGAAACTGTAAACTATTTTAATAATAACATCCACCGATGAAACAGTATCATATTCAAGTTACTGCAGTTAGAATGTTTAACTAGACAAGTTTGATACTTTTCAACTGGGTGACATAGGTGAGACATGGACCGTGGACCATGGACCAATGGACAGAACTATTTCTACTATGCTTATCTTATCGTCAATAACAGCCGGTTATAGGTTATGCCAACCAATAGCAAATGCTGCTGACAAGCGGCAATCAGTCAGCTATTTTAGCACATAACTGAGATTTAGACAACGAGTTTCGTTTCTGCAATGCAGTACAGGCTTTAACCTTGATTAAACATAACGTGAGGTCAGTAAACCAATGAATTAACTGAGATTGGTGCAAATGGCAATACCTGGAATATCTTCAGTCAATATGCACTACACAATAACAAAAGCTGGCTGCAGTACTCACCTCATTTGCCTTCTTGTGAAAAACAACGGACAATGTCAGAATTGTGCTCCGTTCTTCCAGAGCAGCGGCAAAAGTCTGCCAGTCGCGGTCAAGTTTGCTCGCCTGGAGACGGATGGACGGAGCTGCATAGTGACCAGTATCACACAGTCGCTGAGCAACAGTTGTAATGTGACTAATGTTGGCACAGACATTCTGCACAGAACACAACGGGCTAGTAATGGATATACTTAGACATTAAATTTAACAAGAATCATTTGAAAACATATGTTCAATCAGCAGACACTTAACTGAACCACATCATTGTGGCTTTTGCTAAATGCATTTAATCTGTCAACCTATTATTATTATTGTTACTAACAGAGGCACAAGTAGCACTGATATGCAATTTACAAAACAGTACGAAAACAAAATCAGAATATACCGTCTTAATTCTGCCAAAGTTGGTTTTCACAGTGTTTGGACAAGTCAACTCACTTAGTTGTCAATGCTAAGAAAGTGACAAAATTAAAAACAGAACTATTACCAAACTTCACCTCCGATTCATGCCTAATGACTGACTCTGTACGCGTTACAAATTTTCTTCTTCTTCTTCTATATATAAAACAAGAGAAAAAAAGCACAGCCATTAAGCAACTGGTCTGCCTGAGTCAGTGTAAAATTTTCGGCACTTTCTAGTCAGTAGCTGAGGGTCAGCCTACGTGTTGATTTAGCTGAGTGAGTGTTTAAGTGAATTCTACTCAAGAGTTACATGAAAAAAAGCCGCCAAGAGGCTGATCAAAACCACAGACTGCAGCTAAGTATACTAAACTCAGCAGAAAATTACCAAAAAGAAGTTGCAACAAGCGTGACAGCTAATCATATGCAGAACATACCATAGCACTCATAGCGAACTGGTTATGTTCAGACTGGAGGTCGATTGCCTGCTGATGACTAGACCCAATTTGAGTGTACGTGACTAGAAACACCTCTCGGTTATTTGCAATCCACTCAGACATCTACAGCATCGAATATTCACATTATCTCTCTCACATTTCATTCATACACAAAACTTTAAAAAAAGAGACAGCAAATACTACTTCTTAACATATATAACTTAACATACAACATAAAACCCAGTTTCAAACAATAACACACAAACATTTGATATATACAAGTTCACATTATTCACAGAAACAGTAAACACTCAACCGTAATTTCTACCAAAGGAAACAGTTAATTTTAACTGATATTACAATTCATTAGCAAATACTGTAACTACAACAATGTTTATATGCACTAAAAATGACAGTTTTAAGCTATACATTCCTCAATTGAGGGTTCCGACACATGAACCCACAGTGCAGAAAAAGTCCCACTTGCACTTCCAAACCTTCAAGCAGAAGTGTGCACTATGTAATAAGGCAATTCCCATGTAAGATTAGCTCTGAATTCACAGTTGCAAACATGTTACGATCTCACTAATGAAAAGCAAATGACTCTGGTTCCAGAAATTAATTACCAATCTGAATAAAATTATAATTTACCAGGCATAACAATACACGAATAAAAATATAAATAAATAAAGCAAAAAACACGTAAAGTTCCCACAATTAATTAGCAACATCCACAACAAATCATAACCTTTTCAATGTCCGATTCGAACAAGCGTAGTTGGAAGCATTGCTCTAGCTTCATCTTCTTGACCTGCCACAAGTGTGTGAGGTTCTGACACATGGTACGCAGTGCGTCGAGTTTCTGTGAGATCTGTGGAACGGTCGCCTGCATGTCGGTGTTGGCAAGAGACATGACCGCCGGCACCGAGCCACCTGAATATCACACCACGTCTTAAGTGTTCATATCAACAAAATGAATTTGTCTGCCAATAACAGTAATACTACAGAATGCTAATTCTACCGATGTCGGTGCCAAGCAACTGATGATACTCACCTATCTGTTTCATCACCACATCAGTTCTCATGCAACGATTTAACGCTGTTGCTATGCAAGACACTTTGCCCATATGGCCACTGTTTCTAATGTTTTTTCCAACCCTTGTGATCTCTACGATTACTGTTAATAATAACAATAACAGTGATAATAATAACGATTTTTAAAATAAAAAATAAAATTTTAAAAAGTAACAATAATAATAATGGCAACAACGTAAAATGTGGACCTTAAAACCGGACTTAATAACATGGGACTTGACTGAAATAAATTAATTTAGTAGGGTTTTAGATCCCACTTGACACATAATATGTCACTTCAGAGACAAGACTTTCCAGACAATCGACTTCAATGGTAATGACAACCAAAAACAAAAGAAACAAAATAACACGTGTACCTGAAATTCAGCAAAACACAAAAAAAACTTATCATAACTAAAAAACAAAACTACAAAACCCTAGTTTAGTTGCCATAACAACTTCGCAGCCTAGCAGTGAGCATTGGACTTGACTTGTTACAGCTTATTAGCTATGTGTATGACTAATTCTAAAAATAAACACATATGTCACAATATCATCTTTGATAATGCTTTGTGCACCGGCACATTACCTGTGTTTCGACAATGACGGCCGGTGCCACCACATATCCGCTGCAGTATGCGCTGGCCCTCGGCCTCCAGGGCATCAATCGGAGCTTTCATAACCTTCTTACGTAACCGGTTGTGCTGCTCGATCATCAACTTGGCCGTGTTCAGGTCGTCAGGCAACTCGGGACTCGTCAGCATTTCTCGCAATCTGTCCAGCTTTGACAGCAGGTCCAGCGCCTTCCAAGTGAACTCTTCAATCATCTGTATCGTTCAATAAACCAGATATCCAATCTACTTGCAGGTTGCAGTTGCTCAAACCAATCAACAATTAAACTGTTTCCTAGGATGTACAAATCCTCATGCTGCCATCAACCAGACTGACTTGCCTTAGCATCATTTGTTGTGCTAAGGTGAGTACAGACAGGCAAGCTTAAAACAATATCTGATTTGCTCTGCACAGCTAGCATGCAGTTAAGTCGACAATGTTACTGGGTAAAGAAAGCAAAAAAAACCACTGAGCCAATCAAGAAGTGATTAAGTTTACACTTTCTGTTCTTTAAGCATCATGGTATAACTGACCTAGTATACCAACAGTATCGTGATTTTTAGCAGCACTTTATAGTTCTTTCAACAGTTATTTATCTATGCTCACTTTACACGAGGGGCATTCAAAAAGTTCATAGCCTGACAGTTAACTACGAGATATGCACATCATATTTTGTCACTTTTCAATATAGTCACTTGCAACTGAAATGCACTTGGTCCAGCATTTCTCCAAAGCTTTGATTCTGCTGTAGAAGAATTGTTGTTCTTGGTCGTCCAGCCAACCATTTGCCATGCAATAGGAACATGAATGGTGAATACGGTGGGTGTCAGAGTAGTTCAAAGCCAGCATTTTGGATGGCAGCCAGTGCTTGAGCTGTGATCAGGTGCATGGTCCTGGTTCCAAGTGACTTCTATTTTTTCCTAAATTGAAGGAATTCATGAACGAGGATGTTATCTGCATGGCAAATGGCTGGCTGTAAGACCAACAACTGCAATTCTTCTACAATGGCGAAACTCTGGACAAGGCGCATTTAAGTTGCAGAAGACTATGTTGAAAAGCGACAACATATGATGTGCGTGTCTCATAGTTAACTGTGTCAGGCTATGAACTTTTTGAATGCCCCTCGTACAATGTTACATTAGCAAACGACTGGTCACTCTAAAAGCCGTGAAATCTAGTGGTCATTATTAACAAGGCATCCACGACAGAAAAGTCATCCAACAAGAAGCATGGTAAGACAAACTGTATACAATGACAACGTAAGTGACTGAGCGAGTAGCTTCTTAACAGCATATCGGCACATAAAAGATGATTTAGTGCCAAACAGAAGAAGACGACTAGATGTGAAGATGTAATGATAATTAACAACACAAAGATAAAAATATATGCAAAATTAAGGCTATGTTAGCTACAATCAACTGCAAATAACGAATATTAAAGTTCATTGCAAAAAAATAACTTCCTCATAAAAAAGGTTCTGACTGTCGACATTTTTAACAAGTTTTTCCAAGAAGAATGAGTTGTTTCAGTAGGGTATTACATCAAACTGCGTATATAAATAGGTCATTTTGAAGACAAAACTGTGAAGTCTATGTCTGATTTCCTGCAGGTTGGGACATTTAGTAGCACATGCCATCTTAGAAATAAATTTTACATTTTATCAGTTTTACTACTAACCATTCTAATTTCAATCCATTCACTGTTGTCATATGGCAGTGTTCCATCAAACTCTTCTGTCAACTGTGACTGGTGGATGACGCGCATCAGACTGTCAATTGAAATGAGGCTCGTCTGTTCAACACAATACACAGCCATACATTAAACCTGTATTATTTTTTTTAAATAAGCAAACATTTACACTGAATGTGTGTATAATACACAACTTAATACACTGTATTCTGTGCAACAATGCTGCCTGTGATATATCTGGTAAGAGATTTCTCAACCTCCAATAACTTTGCCTCATCGTATAAATGATAATCAGCGACACCCAACTTTCTTACAGTTGAGCACTCACTCATGTCAATCGAGTTCTTTCTCGGTCTTGTGGGATTCACTTTGCAGTGTGTGCCTCCCAATACATAGTTTGTTTCGTAAGTCTACCATCATCCATTCATGAGAGATGCTCAGACCATCTCCATCTTCTTCCCTTAATGGTAAGTTCCAATTTCAACCCGACTACCTCATTTTGGACCTTTTCTTTCCAAGTATATGCAACCTCCCTCCCCTCGCCTAGTATCCGTCGCTGAAATTTATTATGTGCAGCTTCTAACTTTTTTCGTGTGACAGAGAGAGGCTACAGTTCTGCACTGTTAAGCATTGTTGACAGAACCAGTGATTCATACAGTCTCATTCTGGATGCAAAGCTAATGTGTTTGTTCTTCCATACTGGCTTCAATCTCCCAAATACACTATTAGCTTTATCAATCCTTATTTGACAATCTTTGTCGCAGCTGCTGTTGTTTGACAAAGAAGCTGCCATGATAGCAAATATATTCAACCATCTCGATTGTCGAGCATCCTGTTTTAATTTCTGTGTCATCTATCAAGTCACCTGAGACCATGGTTTGGCAGTTTGCCATGTTCCTCTTGACTTTATTTTCCACAGCTTCTGTCATCATTTGCATCCTTATATGTAACGTATCCTACAGGACGACGTTGTCTGCGTAATCCAGATCACATAAATGAAATGGATGCTGTTTGTCCACTCAAGACCCACATCTAAACCAGCCGATGCATTTTTTATGACCCAATCTATTACGACAGCAAATATGGAAGGTTAAAAAAACTAGTTAATGGTATCCATTTAGGGGTAGGGTTTTTTACGTTTAAGTACTAGTAGCAAGGAGAAATGTCGGGGGAGGGGTGTCCAGGGTCCTCGGCATGTAGCTTTAATGATTAATTATACCTGTATGTACCAACGTGGCTCAGAGTAACAGCAACAACCACAGGGGTAGCACTGGCTGACAAAACACTTCCTCAGAACAGCTTACCACTCAAAATGGCTACCAATAACTAATGTTAAAGTGAAGTGCCACTTCACTGCTAAGATAGTTAATTCGCATGTGAAACAGTTCTAAAAGAGTTTCAATTATACTAAACTTGCTGAGTGTTCCTCGATTAATATTAGTTTTTTTGCTACCATACAATTTATTTGCTAAGTACTTACATCAACAGGCAGTCCATCAACATCATTCTACAGAACTTGATGCCATTTTTGTAGGCAAGCTAATAAGCTTGTTAGCAGTGATATTATAAAGTGATAAAAATAGGAAATGAACAGGTGGTAAAGAATCTAGATAGATAATAGTACAGATATGTGGCAACAACCGCTCAGTGGTAAGCTGACTGACCTGGGTGACTGCCGATCCACTGCCATCGGGACCTGAATGGGTCACTGGTAGAGTAAGCAAGAGCATCCAACCAAAACTGCCCCACAGCTCGAGGACCACCATGAATGGGCAAATCCCAGGCCCGTAGACAAGCCGGAGGCGTGCGGAAGGGGGTTTGGGTTAACCCCCAGAAAAGCCTCCACGAAAAATTCTGGGTCTACATTTGGCTATCTTGCACCGTTTCCGAGATATAGCATTCGATAGGTCAAAAATTGCTATATTCGGCTACCCCTCTTGTGTTTAACTCCCCCGACAGAGGGGTTCCCCTGGGACGATCTCAGTAAAATTTTACCTGGATGTCAGCAGATGGCCAGCATACCAAATGGCATAGAAGAATTGCAGAAAATTTCAATCGCCTGAGTAGGGTGCACGAACGTTATAGACAGACAGACGACAGACGGACGACGGCATATAAAAAAAAAGATCAGTTCAACAGTGCGTCAAAATGTTCTAAAATTATACATGAAGTCTGTACAGTGATAAAATTCTAAAAATTTTCTGGGGAGGGGGGATAGTATAGTCCCCTCCCCAGGCCCCACCTCCATTGGGAGGGGGACTCCTACAATTTTTCAAACCCCAGACCCCCTCCCAACTGAAATCCTGGCTACAGGTCTGGCAAATCCCAATCCTCAGACTGTACGATGTCCACATGCTGAAAGCGTGCAGACTTGACTGCTGGATATGATGGTGCTGGCGGTGATGACGATGATGATGATTCTGCGGCGGCCAAGGCTGAGAAGGCGGTAGAGTGCGGCGATGACGTCATGCAAATATAAGTAACTTGGAGGTGTCAGTCAAGCATTAGCCTGATTGTTGTGTGGCCAGGTGAGGGAAGGGACAAGGCGAGGCGCCCGGAGTGGGTGGGATGGGATGGAGTCCACTCCTACTGCAAACCACCTCCATCCATGCCCCTCCCCTCACCTCCCGACTCTCCTCTTGCCTCAGCAGCTGGCACTGGCTTAGTCATCGATCTCACCCAGAACGCAGCACGGCACTAACAGCCGCTAATGCTAAGGCGACGACAGACGGAATGGACTGGGCAGATCGGTAACAGATGTCTTGGACTGTCCCCTCGGTACCCCTCCTCCTACTGACCCGTGGGTTATCTTCATGTTTATAGTAATTTGTAGACACAACGCAGCATCCCGTTGCGCTGAGGGCTGACCGCAAAGAGCCCAAGCCACGCGGCACGGCACGTTGTTTCACCAACCACCAAATTTATCAACAGCTTCTACTGCTGCAAGGCTTACTCTTTACAACAGTAATATGAACAGTAACAACAACAACAACAATTGATTTTTACCGCGCTGCATGGAATTCAGACGCAGTCTAGCGAAGATAATTCTGTCTGTCTGTCCATCAAACATGTGGATTGTGACAAAACGAAAGAAAAATCAGTCCAGATTTTTATACCCTACGAAAGATTATTTATCCTAGTTTTCAGAGAAAAAGAATGGTTGGTGGAGGCGACCCCTTCTATCTGAAATTTTGGGTCTACCGACCGCCGTTGGAGCGAAATCGCCGATTTTGAACCAATAATCGCTCGTAGCACCTTAGCCATAATACCTAGCAAAGAAAGTTCAATTAACACTAATAGGAAGTCCATTACGCACTTTCCAATGAGCCAAAGATGATCATTGGACGTTGCCCCTAAGTCCCCCAAGGGGGGGGGGCTCAAAAACACACAATGGCTGTTTTTCGTCTAAAATTGCACTTCGCTTGAAGAAAGTCTGCTACAGAGTTTCTTTGTGTGAAAACTGTCAACGGCAAAGTTGTAGGGCATTCACTGGCCTAACTATCCATGCAAAAATGATTGGTGGGGACGTCCCCTTCTACCTGAAATTTTGGGTCAAACTGACAGCGCTGGAGCGAAATCGCCGATTTTCTATCTATTTTCGTCCGTAGCACCTCAGCCGTAACATCTACGCGCTTTCCAATGAGCCCAAGATGAACATCGTACATTGTCCCTAAGCCCCCCAAAGGGTGGCTCAAAAACGCAAAGTGTCCAATATTTGAACAATAAGTTGCGATAACTCCGCAACGGTACGAGATAGGTTGTCAGTTACTATTAATCACTAACAGGAAGTCACATACAGGCTTTCGACTGGTACCGACCTCGATGACCTTGAACAGCGTAGCAGCCCTTTTTTTTGCGTTTTTCACCGAATTCGATTGCTTTGCTGGCCAAATACTACACAGTGGTTGAATATAGACTTATAATATCCGAAAAATTTTTCTCCCAGTTCCAATCTTCCACTTTTGGCCATAACTAACCACCCTGCAGCGCGGTCTCTCTGCGATAGCTGAGCTACTTGTTCTCCGTGAGGTGGGTCAGGGGCTGGGTGCTGCATCTGTATCAGCGGCTGTCCATCTGTCGGTGGTCATCCAACGTTACATCTCTATGCAAGCCATTTCCTACTCTTAGACATTGAGCCAGACCTCTCGGTCTCCGCATGCATCCTTGTTATCCTTAACTCGTTTTTAGGCTTTCAGTGCTTTACATTTTATGGCAATAATAATAACACTAATATGACAATAATAACAAGTTACTTAATTAACAATGCAATGACATTTTAAACTGTTCTATAAACGGATCAGACATGATTCAACACCGCAGTTTATCAGAGTGAGAATGGACACTTTTTCGTACTTACATGCCTTACCTGTCACTGCGATGGTGAAAATATTCTTATGACAAATCACTTCTATGATACACTGCTCTTGCGGAATTAGTACCAGTCCTTGTACACACCTCAAACTTGTACTTTGAGCTTCCAACACTGGTCTTTTGCTTCTCCCAAAATTTCTCCGGCTTGATAATATATGCCACGTGAATTTCACGTGGAAAACATTCCTGCACACAAAGAAGCAGTTTGTTTTTTTTTGCACAGAGATATAACATACGAAGTGAAATAAACTATAATGAAACCAAAGCAGATGTCATAAAGATAAAATATTTATTGCAATACATCCAACATTGGCTGAAATGATATCCATAAACTATCAGTTACTTACTCCCATGTAAACAAACATAAGAATTTTTCATTGAAGCATTACAACACTGATATATCAGTGAGTGAATGAGACAGTGAGCGGTTTCTTAATGGCACAAATGCCTTTCCAGCCAAAGCTGGTACTCACTGACCGACCCGGAGAGATGGAAGGCTGAGTTGGCCTCGGGCGAAAGGGTGATGACCATTTATTGCCATTAAAATACTGTAAAGAATCACTAGATTTATCACGAATCAATCTAAATTACCTATAACTACACGAAATACTACACAAAATCAATTAAATACATCACTCACTTGCAACACTCGAAGAAACGGTTTAACGCTGTGCCATGTGGAACCACGCATGTCAATTATCACAGAAAACCCATGACTCTTCACGTCATCACTGCGACAAAGAAACCATTAATACTAGTATTTAATAATAATAACAATAATAAAAATACTACAAATAACCAAGAGAAAATTCACACAAAAAAACCTAAACCCACGACAAACATTTTATAGTTAAGAACTAGACAGTCTTCGACAGTGAACAACAGAATGAAATGTTATGTGATCTTGTGGTCAGAGGCGTTAGACCATGGAGAGTCGGTACGCATTCTTTTTGTGGACTACAGCAAAGCTTTTGATCACATAGACCACACTTTGTTATTAAATAAACTCATTT
>Ga0209562_1000223_pt1 | contig 23039 bp, 14 predicted proteins | sample WorMetvacBELIZE2_FD_187399 | JGI IMG/M metagenome (GOLD analysis project Ga0209562, IMG submission 187399) | Marine gutless worms symbiont microbial communities from Max Planck institute for Marine Microbiology, Germany - Olavius vacuus BELIZE.2... | ecosystem: Host-associated > Annelida >... | reverse complement strand
ACAGGAATTTCCAAACCGAAGGGGAAGGCATAGGAAGCGCCGAAACGGATTCTCCAGGGGGTATCAGCGTCAACAACCATAGCCTTAACCGTTGTTAACAAAGTCGCATTGGCGGATTTCGAATCCTTGATATCCATTTCTATCTCTTGAGCGGATTCAACGGTGAGGCTGAGGCCAAGTTCTTCCAGGGGAAAATAATGAATTCCGAACGCGCCGCCATATCCGATTCCTGAAGCCTTTAATTCAGCTTTTCCATTCATCAGAGTTCGATTAGGCATGCCCTGAACAGTAACTGCAGAACTAATGATATTGGCATCTATATCCGTCGTCGCGATGGACATGGTAGCCTTGCCGCCAATAGAAAGCGTATCATTAATAGCGTATGAGCCGCCCAATGAAATACTGTGGGTTGCCGAGGCGACTTTGAGTTTTCCTTGCATGAAACCAGGCGTAGCGCCAGCAACCCCGATGGCAACACCATCACTGTAATCGAGTGAGCCACCGCCCTCGGGTATGGCATAACTCAAAAAAGCGGCCCAATTGCCGCCGTTGTAGCCGACATGAGCCGAAGGAATAAAGGGAACCCAATGCTTCATCTCGGCTTTGAAATTTTTCGGACCACCCAGAGCACTGAAATCGGGAGCCGTGTGCTCATAATTCAAATACACAGTCTGCCCGTTAATCTGACCGTGAAACCCTTTCTCTAAAAAAGCCGTTCCAGCGGGATTGAAATAAGCGGTGTCGATCGAGTCGGTTGCCGCCTCTCTGCTGAGCACGCGCATGTATTTGGCACTCTGATTGTCCCCCGCGAAGACAAAACCAGCTATTACCGAACACATCGTTATTACAACGAGAATTTTCTTCATTTCACACTCCTCAAAATAGTTGACGGCATCATAGAGATTGATATGACATTCGTCAATATAGTCTGTGACATATATCAGTTTTTTTATCAAGAGGCCGATATCCACACAACAGCCCTCGCGTACGGAACATCTTTGGGCGTTAAATCAGCGTAAAGGGTCTTCATCGGGGCATATTTATATCCCGATTCATGCCAAATACCTTGGCGCAATCGACAAAAACCCGTATTATCCGAACCTGAGGAGCTTTTTTGCGGTATTTCCTCAAGGATTTGTGATTATTCTGTGGGGTTGTCCCCAAATAAGGAGTCTATTTATGGCAAAGGTCAGAGTCGCGTTCAACGGCATGGGGCGTATCGGCAAAAATGTTATGCGCGCTATCACCTCACATTACGATGATCAGATTGAAATTGTTGCTGGCAACGACCTGGTTCCCGCTTCCGAAATCGCCAATGCTCTTCCCAAAGATTCCATTCATGGCCGATTCCCCGCGGATGTGAAACTCATTAGTGACAACATGATTCAGATTGGCAGCCATAAGGTGGCTGTCTACGCGGAAAAAGATGCCGCCAAGATTCCCTGGGGCAAGCACGATGTGGATGTTGTTCTTGAATGTACTGGTTTCTACCTGAGCACCGCGGCTTCCCTGGCACACATTAACGCCGGCGCGAAAAAAGTTATCATCTCCGCTCCTTGCAAGGATGACACCAAAACCGTCGTTATCGGCGTTAATCACAATACGCTCAATGCCTCGGACAAGATTATTTCCAACGCCTCCTGCACCACCAACTGCCTGGCTCCCCTTACCAAAGCCCTAGACGATAGTTACAAGGTTATCAGTGGACTGATGTGTACCACACATGCGGCAACGGCCACCCAGCGAGTCCAAGACTTCTTCGGCGGCGGCAAGAACCGAGCCACCCTGAACAACGTTATTCCCGCCTCCACCGGAGCCGCTATTGCCGTCGGCAAGGTTCTCCCCCATCTGAATGGCAAGCTCAATGGCACAGCGCTGCGTGTGCCCACCGACACAGGGTCGGTTGTCGAGGCGGTTTTCCTTATTGAGGGAAGCGCTACCAAAGATCAAATCATCGCGAAGGTTACCGAGAATGCCAAGAAAATCAATGCTTCAAGCCTCTCAGGCAGAATTCTTGATGTAGATGACTATTATGAATGCTCCCGGGACTGCGTGGGAGAGTCCTGGAGTTCCATGTGCATACCCGGCAACACCCAGGTTGTTGCCGCCGGCCCCAACACCCAGCTAAAGATGACCAGCTTCTACGACAACGAGATAGGCTATTCCTATCGCATGGCTGAGTTGGCTCAGATTTTCGCCGCAATCAAGTAAGGGAAGCATCCCACCGGTGCAATGGTCTTATGAACGATATACTTTTCCTTATGACCAATACAGTCAAACGGTGAATTTGTCAGCAAAACATCGAAGAAGCTTCTTCTTGGGAACATTGAAGCAACCCGGCAAAGGGAGAGGCTCATCCATTTCCATTCAAATGTATCCTTCTTATCGCGTATACTCATCGCTATGGATTCTACTATGGCGAAGCGTTATGCTACACAGCGAAAAGTTGTCGTTGTCGGCGCGGCCAATTTAGATATAATTGGATTTTCAGACAATTCATTGATACCTCGCGATTCCAACCCGGGCAGGGTAAGGTTTTTTCCAGGAGGGGTTGGGCGGAATATCGCGGAAAACCTTTCACGCCTGAACGTTCCCACATCGCTCATTACCGCGGTCGGTGGCGGTTTTGATGGCCAATACATAGAGGATTCATGTAAAGACTCCGGCATCTGTACCAGTCATATCCTCCACATGGAAAATACCGCCGTGTCGGCATATCTTGCCATCTTGAATCCGGAAGGTGATATGGTTATGGCCATTTCGGACACGAATAGCGCGGCGAGCATTACGCCAAGCATGCTCCGGGAACGCAAATCATTATTGAACTCCGCGGCGCTCATAGTCGCCGATGCCAATATCCCAGGGGATTCGCTTCAATATCTGGCTTCCACTCATCGGAAAAAGCCCCTGATTGTTGACCCTGTATCGGTGAGCAAAGCGAAGAAACTGAAGCCCATTCTCAAGAGTATTCATACGCTGAAGATGAACCGTCTGGAAGCGAGCGCCCTGGTAGGCCGACAGTTGAAATCGACGGAAGATTTGCGCTACGCTGGCATTTTTTTCAGTGAGCATGGCGTTAAAAACATCTTCATTACTTTGGGTGAAGATGGCGTTTATGGGAAGAACTCCATGAATTTCAAAGAAGAGGGTATTTATCGATCCGACATCACTGTGCCGGTGAATGCCACCGGCGCCGGAGATGCCTTTACCGCGGGGATAGTTTATGCTGTTCTCGCTGAATTTCCAATAGAATCGGCCTTTGCTCATGCCTCGGCAGCGGCCCGGATTGCCTTGAGCTGTGAATCCGCGGTAAATCCCTTAATGAGCCGGGAATTGCTGCGAAAATTTCTTGTGGAAGGGGTAAATACTGAGCGAATTCAACAATGACTGCCCCTTCCCCCACAAGATGAGATGTCCATCACATTCTCAGAAAGCGGCGCCAGCCCCCCGGGCGCGTTTTCAGTCCCAGTTCTCCTCAAGGATCTCCTTACTGAAGAGTTCTTCAAGTTTGGGCTCGGTACTGGCAATCGGCCAGGACACCCAAGTGACGTTCATGAGGTGTTTATAGGTGACATTCTCGCTTACACTGTTGTTCCCCCAGCTACCGCAGCCCAGAGTGAGGGACATGGGCATTCCGTTGGTCCAGGCACCAGAGTTGGCCAGGGCCTGGGGCTGATTCACCATCACCCGAGACACCTTCACTTTCTCGGCCAGCTTGATTACCTTAGCCTCATCGCTGGTATGAATACCACAGGAATGGCCGGGACCTGAAAAATCGGTAATCCGATTCACCATATCGATGGCTTCATCAAAATCTCTGTAACTGTACATGGCCAGGCATACCGAGAGCTTCTCTCCGGTGAAGGGATATGAAGCTCCAATACCCGATTCCTCCACGACAAAGAAAGTTTTTCCCGCGGGAAGAACGATACCGGCTATCTTGGCAATTTTCTCAGGATGCTGAGCCACGATGTCCTTGTTCAGATGCACCCCGTCGGGCCACAAGGCCTTTTGGAGCTTGGGCTTCTCTGACGCTGGCACCAGATAGGCGCCAACCTTTTCAAAGCTCTCCTTCATACGATCTACCATGGATTCATGCACAAGGCAGGAATTCTCAGTGGAACAGCTCGTAGCCCAATCAAAGGTGTTCGACCTCATTATCCTCTCTGCCACCTCATCAGTGTCTGCCGTCACATCCACGATGGTAACCGCATTACCGGCACCGACGCCCAGAGCGGGTTTGCCGCTGGAGTAGGCGGCTTTCACCATGGGACCGCCGCCAGTGGCCAAAATCAAATCGCTCTGCGCCATGAGTTCACCGGAAGTTGCCACTGAAATCTCCTCGATGGTTTGCACTAAATCCTCGGGCCAACCATGTTTCTTGAGAACAGCGCGCATCCTATCCACCGCCAGCTTTCCGGTTTTTGCCGCTCTGGGATGGGGCGCCATGATAATCGCGTTCCGGGTTTTAATCGCACTGATGGCCTTGCCAAAGGGTGTTGCCTCGCAATTGGTAACCGGTATCAACGCGCCAATGACACCAACCGGCTTGGCGATTTTCACCAGGCCTTTTTTTTCATCCCTCTCGATGATACCCACCGTCTTGGCATCTTTCAGATCTCGATAGACGCCTTTAACCTTCACCATCATTTTGCCGATCTTGCTATCAACGCGGCCCATGGCCGATTCCTGCACAGCCAATTCGGCAATTTTCCTCGCAAAGCTTTCTGTGGTTCCCGCACGGGCAATGCGTGCCACAATGTCGTCGATGGATGCCTGATCGGCAAACTCAATTTTTTTCTGAGCCGTTTGGGCTCGAGCAACCATGCTACTCACGTATGTCTTCGGATCCGCGCTCACTGTATTCCTACCCCCCGATAGACTCCTGCCGCAGTCCGCAGAAGTCTATATAAACTAAACACCACTTACAGCAGTGAATCAGTATATTCCAAAGCCCTATCTATGATATCCACCGACTCATCAAGCTGTTCCTTGCTGATGCACAGCGGTGGAGCCATGAAAACAAAGTCCCACTTGGCAAACAAAGTGAGTCCCATTTCCAGCATTCTTCTACTAAGCTCAAGTGAAACATTGCGTATACTGTCGGCAAAACCGGCCAGCGGCGCGCGGGTAGTTTTGTCCGAGCTGAGCTCAATACAGCCCCAGAGCCCCTTGTTGCGAACATCACCCACCGACGGGTGCTTCGCCTTCACTTCCTCAAGCCGTCGGGCAAAATGTTCGCCGAGAATCCGGGAATTTTCAATGAGTCCGTCCTTTTTGTATACCTCAATGTTCGCGATGCCTGCCGCACAGGCCAGGGCATGTCCGCCGTAAGTAAGACCACCGGCAAACGGACGGTCCTGAAAGAAATCCCACAGCTTCTTGCTCCAAACCATGGCGCCCAAAGGCACGTAGGCACTGGTGAGACCCTTGGCTGTCGTAATAATATCGGGAACCACATCGAAATGCTCAATGCCAAACCACTTTCCGCTACGCCCCCATCCGGACATTGTTTCGTCTACCACCATAAGAATACCGTTCTCATCGCAGATTTGCCGAATACCCTGAATGAATGTTTTCGATGGGATGATGATACCGTTGGTGCCCACGATGGGCTCTAAGAAAATTCCGGCGATGGTTTTCGGGCCGTCAAGCATTATCTGGGTTTTGAGAACTTCTAACGAGCGACGATTGCACTCCTCCGCATCGTCAACTGTCCCAAAGGGATCGTGGTAAGGATAGGGGCCGAAGTAGTGAACCACCCCGGGAATGCCCGGCTCAGCCGGCCATCGACGGGGATCGCCGGTGAGGGTGATCGCCCCCGCCGTCGCACCGTGATAGCTTCGCCATGCCGAATAAATCTTATTCCGCCCAGTCATGAACCTTACCGACTTAATCGCATTCTCGATCGCTTCGGCTCCGCTGTTCGTGAAAAAAACATAATCGAGATCGCCGGGGGTCACTTCTGAAATCCGGCGAGCCAATTCGGCCTTCGGTTCGGAACCGAACATGGTGCCGGTGTAACACATCTTGCTCATCTGAGCCTTCATAGCGCTCAAAACGTGTTTATTGCCATGACCGATATTGACGCAGAGCAAACCCGAAGCGAAATCGATGTATCTCTTGCCCTCAAGATCCCATTGATAGATGCCCTCGGCCCTATCCATGATGATGGGCTTAAGCCCCCCTTGGGCCTTCCAACTGTAGATGACATGCTCACGATCCAGCTCCTGGATAGCACGCATACTTGCCATGTGCGGAACCCCTCCTTTTTTAAGAGACGGCGCGTTAGTATAATACTGATGCTACAATAAAATCACCTAAGAATCGTATAATAAGATTGCTCATTTGGCTAGTTGTTTTTCTGCTTTTTATGGGGCAGGTTCAGCCGATGAATCGCGGCTAATCGATAAATCGGCTCTCATGAGCCCACAGCCCGAGGGCCGGATTGGCAATGAAATAGAATTCCTCGCTTCCCGCTCTATTCCACCCGGTTTTCAATACGGAAGGATTGTATCTTTTCAACTGCGAATCCAAATCAGCGTAACCATACCCCACACCTTCAATCTCATCCCGGCTGAGCGCGCCGGGGGCATAGGTAATCGTGAAACGGCCTTCAGGCGATCCATGAATCAAATGGGCAGCCGCGCCAGGATTGGCCGCGAGATCGGCGTTGTCCCCTACCGCCTGGAGTGTGGAAGAGGAATTCCGATAGCCGAATTTTCGGATGAGGCGATCAATCACAATATCTTCTCCGAATCTCTTCACTCCGGGAGCGAGAATCAGCAGTTCGCCGCCGTCTGCCATGGCCATCCTGCCGCGATAAATTCCCTTGTTACCCAACCAAGTGCTCCGAAATTCATGGGGATTCAGATAAACCACACAGCGGTCGATCGGCTTCTCCACCATCGTGAAGTTCACCTTCATAGAAAGCTCTGCCGCCTGCTCGTAGCAATTCCGATCATCGCCAATAAAAAGACCGCGTACGCGAATATCTCCCTCATCATTTGCTTGCGCCACAGTCAGAATGTAGAGAATGGGCAGCTTCGAGGCGAAATGGTCGACAGCGTAATCCAATACGGCGCGAACTGGACTGTCTACGCGGCCCATGATACGCTCCATCCCATACACCGCCCCGAGGAAATGGCTCTTGTGAATACTGCCGCCGCCGCCAACGCCTACGAAAATATTTTTTGTGTAATTAGCCATGCCTATCACTTCGTGTGGGACCACCTGCCCCAGTGAGAGGATGAGGTCGTAACTGCCTTCGATGAGCATACGGTTCACCTGGATGGGCCAGTCGAAGTTCAGCTTCCCTCCGGAAACTTCGTAAATGAAGGAGCCTGGTACAGTGCCCATACACACTGAATCAGTACGCCACTTGTGAACGCGAAACAGGGAGTAGGGAATCCCGGGAAACATCCTGTCCATCTCCTCGGTGGTTACCGGGGCATGGGTTCCTAGCGCCGGCAGGATGTCGGTAAGTTTTTCCCCGTAATAATCCAGGGCAAAACGGGTGAGTTTCCCGGCCCCCGAATGCACTCGGGTGATGTCAGGTGGTATGGCGAGAATCTTATGCCTGGGACTGAGCTTTTCGAGAGCCTCGTAAAGGCCGGCACGAAGATCGGCTTCCGAAAGATCCACATCAGTCGCGCCGTGCGCATAGTAGGTCATGATTACTTGAACACCTTTTTTGCAGAGACGCGTTGAATTCCACTTCTACGAACATCGAAATATTATCGAAGTCGGGAAGTGTCATCAAGTGTCTCCTGCCCATGTGGTTATGCACCTGTACCTTAAGTTTTTAAATTCTTTTTGTCCCTATTCGACTTCAAAACACATCGGCTATTATCAGTACCGGATGCGAAGCCGCGTGGGCGCGTCGTGTTAAACTCGTTGGAGAACAAATCAGTCTGACGGAAGTGCTTTTCCACTTTGGCCATGAGGCAGGGAAACGAAAATGATTTTTGACTGGATATTCATTATTGCGGGTTTGGCGGCATTGATCGCGGGAGCGGAAGCACTTGTCCGGGGCGCCAGTGGAATCGCTTTGCTTGCCAAACTCACCCCCGCCGTGGTGGGCCTAACCGTTGTAGCCGTCGGGACATCAATGCCGGAATTGGTGGTGTCGGCAAAAGCCTCCCTTTCAGGGAATGCCGGTCTGGCTATGGGAAATGCCGTGGGTTCTAGTATCCTCAATATAGGACTGGTTCTTGGGATCACCTCACTCATCCGGCCTCTTGAAATACAAGGGAATACCATGCGATTCGAGTGGCCAATCCTGCTGCTTGCCACATTGGTTTTCGTTTTGCTCGTTCGTGACGGAATTCTCGATCGCATTGAGGGTGGATTTCTTTTCACTGCCATGCTTGTATTCATGTTTTACACTGTCTGGCTCAGCCGTCAGGGTGTGGTTTCCAAGCAACTGGAATCACTCAGCACAGCTTCCTATGGCCGAAGCGGCGCCGCTGCTTTAATGTTCAACCTTCTCGCCATTATCATAGGAGCCGCTCTGCTGTCGCTGGGAGCCAATATTCTCGTCCGCGGCGCCATAAGCATTGCCGGCAGTCTGGGAATTTCGCAGACGGTTATCGGACTCACCATCGTCGCGATCGGCACCAGCGCGCCGGAACTGTTCACTTCAGCCGTCGCCGCGCTGCGAGGCCACGGCGATTTGGCTGTCGGAAATATCATCGGTTCCAATATCTTCAATATCATGGCCATACTGGGGGTTTCATCCATCTTGCGCCCGATGGCCGTACCACAGGAGCTGCTTCAGAGAGACCTCTGGTGGCTCACGGGAATCACAGTTCTGATGTTCCCTTTGATGCTGACAGGAAAAAAAGTAGCCCGGATTGAGGGCCTAGTATTGTCAATAGTATTTGTTTCCTATGTGGTCGTGCTTATAATCGGAGCCTGAAAGCTCCTTTTTACAAAAGCGCGTTTATCTTCTGAGCCAAGAACCAATGTCCATCACCCGGAGCCTCTCAGAGCATATCAAGAAATAGTTTTTTGCTGATTTCATCATTTTTTGAGCCTTTTTTTGATGTAATGACTTCCCTTTTTGGTATTTATCTGTTAAATATCTCTGTATGAACATTCTTATCGCAGACAAGATGTCCGAAAATGCCGTTGAAGCGCTTCGAAAACTCGGAGCTACTGTCCGAGTTGAGCCTGCTTTGGGAGCCGACGATCTTCCAAACGCGATCGCCGATACTGATATTCTCATCGTCCGTTCAACAAAGGTTTCATCGGCCACCATCGACGCGGGTTCCGCGCTTTCTCTGATTATCCGCGCGGGCGCCGGAGTTAATACAATCGATGTATCCTATGCTTCGTCCCGGGGTATCCATGTAGCCAACTGTCCGGGGAAGAACTCCGATGCCGTAGCGGAACTGGCCATCGGTCTCATCGTGGCTGCCGATCGCCGTATCGCCTTTCAGGCAGAGGATCTACGAGCTGGCATCTGGGATAAGAAAAACTACGGAAAAGCATCGGGCCTCAAGGGCAGGACATTGGGGATAATCGGATACGGCTCCATCGGCAAGGGTGTCGCCAAAAGAGCTAAGGTCTTCGGAATGCCGGTAATGGCATGGTCGCGGAGCCTTACTCCCGAGCGGGCAGAAGAAGATGGCATCACATACTGCGCGACCCCTCAAGAGTTGGCCCGTCAGGCCGATGTGCTCTCGCTTCATCTGGCCGTCACCAAGGAAACAGAGAACTTGGTGAATCGAGAATTCCTGAATCTGATGAAGAACAGCGCTATACTGGTGAACACCTCCAGGGGTGAGATTATCGATCAGGATGCGTTGATGGAAGCGATCGACTCCAAAGGCTTGAAGGTGGCCCTTGATGTCTATAATGGCGAACCTGGGGCAGGAGATGATTCATTTTCCCTCATTGATCTGGCCAAAAAAGTAACAGGAACCCACCATGTCGGCGCGTCCACCGATCAGGCCGCTGAAGCCATTGCCGCCGAGACAGTTCGAATCGTAAAAACTTATATAGAAACCGGCAAACCAGCCAATCAGGTAAATGCCCAGGAAAAAAGCCCAGCGCCCTTCGGTTTGGTCGTTCGGCATTTCAACAGGGTGGGAGTACTGGCGGGTATATTGGACGCTCTCAGGGAAGCTGATGTCAATGTTGAAGAAATGGAAAACGCCATTTTCGCGGGGGGCAAGGCCGCGGTGTGCACATTGAAACTCGATCAAAAACCAAAAAGTGAAACTGTCAGCAGCATTCGTGACGATAGCAATGTCATACAGGTGTCATTTGCCTGAGAAAACCCAGATTGCAAGCGGCGCCGATGCCGCGTCTACCCCAAAGATTAGCCGCCATCCCGCGGCCATGTGGCTATAGAGATACTGAGAGTCTATCATCCCGAAAAAATGCTCAAAAACAAGGAAATTGGACCATTCTCTGGACTCCGCCAAATTGCGTGACTATATTTTGTAATAGTAGGAGATCCTGTGAGCGATACTGGCGACACAATTATTATTCCCATTGAGGGTGCTGTAATATTTCCGGGCGTGAATACCAAGGTGAAAGTAAATCCCGCTGTGTCCGCGGCCCTGGAGAAAAAAATGAACTCTGACCGAATTCGGGTAATCGCGCTTACCCTCAATGAGTTCGGGGGAGAAATCGAGAATCAGCCCACCGGTAATTTCTTCCCCGTTGGTGTGTCAGGTGACGCATCGGGACTCCAAAAGACCGACGGTGCTGCGGTTTTGGATTTCAGGGCCGGAGGACGAGTGAAAATCGAACGCATCATTATGGAGGACACTGTGGCATTGGCGCCGGTGGGAGAAGTGGTACCCCTGAATTCCATTGAAGACCTAGACGAAAAAAGTCATAGCGATATGGTAGAATTTGCCAGAGAATCCATCCGGGAAATGAGCAAGAATTTCCGAGGTGCTGAGGCGCTGGTGGATCCCATTCTCCACATGGAATCCATCGACGACATTATGGCCTCTTCCATGCCTTATCTACCGATTACAGTGGCGGAAAAACAGGAAATTCTGGAATTGGACTCCCGGCGGGACCGGGCTCTCAGATTCATTGATGCCCTGCTGATACAGAAAAATTTGGTAGAAATGCAGCTTAAGATTGCCCAAAAAACTTCGGAACAAACCAATAAGACCTATCGTGAGCATATGCTGCGGCAGCAATTGAAGGCCATCCGTGAGGAACTCGGGGAAGATGATGAGAATAGCGTCGACGCAAAAGTGAACTACACCGAGCGCATTGCTGAGGCCGTACTCTCAGAGGAGGCCCGAAAAACCGCTCTCACTCAAGCCAAACGTCTTGAGGGAATGGAAATGAACAATCCGGAAGCATCAATGATCCGCAACTACCTCGATCTGATTCTCGATCTTCCGTGGCTGGCCGCGGAGCCTTCGAAAGTGGATTTGGATAAGGCCAGAGAGGTGTTGGATACCCACCATCACGGTCTCAAAGAGGTGAAAGATCGCATCATTCAACATCTGGCTGTGATGAAACTCAAGAAAGAAAAACAAGGTTCCATACTCCTGTTGGTAGGACCTCCCGGAACCGGGAAAACCAGTCTGGGCAAGAGCATTGCCGAGGCCCTGGATCGCCCTTATGTCAGAGCCAGTCTGGGAGGGGTGCGGGACGAGGCGGAAATTCGGGGTCATCGTCGAACTTATATTGGCTCACTCCCGGGGCGCATTATCGCAAGCATGAAAAAGGCTAAAAAACGCAACGCGGTATTCGTCTTGGATGAAATAGACAAAATTTCCTCATCCTTCGCGGGCGATCCCACCAGTGCCCTCTTGGAAGTACTCGATCCTGAGCAGAACAACAGCTTCGTCGATCACTATCTTGAGATTCCCTACGACCTGTCGGATGTGTTTTTCGTGGCCACGGCCAACGGAATGAACGGTATTCCCGCTCCCCTTGTCGATCGCACCGAAATCATAGAGGTAAATGGCTACACCAATCATGAAAAACTCCGCATCGCTGCCGATCATTTGCTTCCCCGAGTGTTGGAAGATCATGGTCTGGATACCGAACACCTGGTGATAGGTGAAGAAACACTGAAAATCATCATCGACAAATACACCAGGGAGGCCGGAGTGCGGGGTCTTTCAAAACAGCTGGCGAAAATTGCTCGGGGAGCCTCGGAAAAAACCGTATCCGCTAAGGTGTCTCTTCCCTACATTGTTCGCCCGGAAAATCTCCACGATCTATTGGGCAGACCCAAGGTAAGACTGGATGATATGAGGAAGGAAAGCTTGCCCGGTGTGGCCACCGGACTGGCCTGGACTCCGGTTGGTGGAGACATCCTCTTCATCGAAGCCGGTATCATGCCCGGCAAGGGCTCCCTCACCCTCACCGGCCAGTTGGGAGATGTGATGAAGGAATCCGCTTCCATCGCATTAAGCTTGGTTCGCTCCAGACTGCATCATTTAGCAGGCCTGGCGGATTTTTCCAAAAACGACATTCATGTTCACATACCGGCTGGGGCGGTGCCCAAAGATGGCCCATCGGCCGGTGTTACCATTACTACCGCTCTGGCATCACTGTTTCTGGGCCGATCCGTGCCGCCGGCCACCGCCATGACAGGAGAAATAACTCTGAGGGGCGCCGTGATGCCCGTAGGTGGAATCAAGGAAAAAATCATCGCGGCGCACCGGGCGGGAGCGAAACGGGTAATACTCCCGGCCGAAAACATGCAAGACTTAGAAGATGTTCCTGAAAACGTTCAAAAAGACCTGGTATTCACAGCGGTAGAAACCGTTGAACAGCTTCTCAAAGAAGCATTGGATGTGGTGATACCTCCTGCCGATTTTGTCCGTGCCGCCAGAGACGGGGAATTACAAAAAAATAGTGATGATTTGTCTGAGCCGAAAACTAGCCCGAGGTAAGCCCATTGGCTATCACAGCATACAAAACGGGCATCCATTACGATTACGCTCTGATTTGTGCCTGATGAACAGAACGTTTCAACTGATTAATCGCCTTTCGGGCCTGAATCGCTATAATGGCATCGGAATCGCTGGTGAGTTCAGTGAGAATCGAGATCAGGCTTAAGTCGCCGGAATTGCCTGCCGCGACGCACGCGTTACGCACCAGAGTGCTCCTTTTTGCCCGCATGAGGGGTGAGCCGGCAAAACGATGTACCACATCCTGGTGATTTTTCAACATCAGCACTTCTTCGAGGTTTGGAAAGGCGCCGGCGATGTCTTCGAGAAAACCTTTCACTTCTGTCGTTTTCACCTGATTATTGAAAGGACATGCCTCCTGACAGGCATCACAACCAAAGAGTCTATCGCCCACCGCTTCGGCCAATGGGGATTCTACTGCGCCGGGATGCTCTATGGTAAGATAAGAAATACAACAGGAGGCGTTTAAGCGACCCGGCAGGGAGAGGGCATCAGTGGGACAGGCGTCAACGCAGCGGCGGCAACGCGGAGGACAGGATCTGTTCGTTTGCGGAGGGGTTGAATCCTTGAAAGGATATGTCGAAACGATGTGCCCGAGAACCACCCAGCTTCCGAGTCGCGGGTGTATCGTGAGTGTGTGCCGACCAGTGAATCCTAGCTGGGACTCCTCAGCCAGCCATCTTTCATCTAGTGGACCGATATCGGTAAACGGTCGAAAGTGATGATTCGGGAAACTAACCTTGAGTTGTCGGGCGATCTGCCGCAGCCGATTGCCCAGCTCGCGGTGATAATCCCGCCCCCGGGCATATCGTGCCACTCGGGCTGCCTTTTTCGCTACCTCGTCATGGCGACAGTAGCCCAGAGCCGAAACCAAAATCGACTGGCAGCCTTCTACAATCTTATCAGGCCGGTATTTAACCTTAGTGTGCGAGCGTATCCATTCCAGACCGGGGGGAGGATTCAAACTGGCTGCAAGAAAGGCAGACTCAAGGAGGCGTCTTCGCTTTTCCGCCTCATCATCCAGAGGCCAGGTGAGAATGGCCGGCGCGCTGAGCTTCACTCGGGCATAGAATTCCGCGAGTCTTTCGCTGTTCATCGATACAGCATCCGGCGAATGCGCGTTATTGGATAACACATGCTTGACCAACACCAATAGTATGCTCTATATTCGGAACGCGTAAATAGGAGGCGTAGCGAAGCAGGTTATCGCGCCGGCCTGTCAAGCCGGAGATCGCGGGTTCAATCCCCGTCGCTTCCGTCCCAGCAATCCGATGTCCTATTCCAGCAAGGTAGTTTCCCTTGTTAGGGAAACAGGATCGAGATTCTGACTTGAATACAATTCTTCGGCGACACTGCGGAGTTCCGGAGTAACAGACTCCCAGGTTCGAACCAGTAGCTCACGAATCTCCTTGTATCGGGCGAGGCTCATCTCACCTTGTTCCTTAAGTTGAATGCTCATGTTCTCGATAGCTGTTTTCTCGGCCATTGCCAACTCTTCCAAACGACGGCTCTCGGCCCGCGCAACCCGGGCCTTTTCCAGCGCGGCCGGATCGTGTGTATCAAAGTACTTATGAATTTCATCAAAGGACCGCTGAAGCGTTCTCCTGGCATCCATGGAGTATGTTTGCCACTGTCGCCAAGCACGCAGATAAGGCTGACTGCTCCAGGACATCATTCTTTCCAACGCGACAAACTCATCCGAAACATCCCAGGCCTCCTTGAGAGATTGAATGGTTTCCCTTTGAAGCCGAGAAATGCCCACGGCTAGCAGATAGCGATTGATCTCTTGGGCATTTGAGTTGGTAATGAGCAGCAACAACGCGCTCTGGTTGGGGCTTCCACTCTCCAGGTTAACCAGCCAAGGATCATCCTGCTCACGTAAAAGAGTTAGGGCGGCATATTGGATGGGGGGAGCAGCGTTGATGACAAGATTTCGCAGCAAGCTTCGAGCCTCGTTGCCCAAAATCCGAATCGAGTTCATTGCCGCGGCGCTCACTTCGTCGGAGGGATTGCCCAAAGCATCTATGAGAGTGGGCAAAGCAATCGGTGAGCGGATATCCCCCATCAGTTCAATAATACGTATCTTCTTGGAGTCCGATGAAGCCTCATACAACTCCGCGAGCCGGGGAATCGCCTCCGAACCGTAGTCGCCCAACATCGCTTCGGCCTTACTCCTTATTCGCTCGTCCCTGTCGTTCAGCATCGTAAGCAGCACAAAAAGACTGCTGACAGACCGCAATCCCTGCATCACATCCATAGCCGCAATACGGCTATTGTACGGCCGAGATTGATCGGTCGCCTCGCGGTGGAGATACGGCAAACCAGCTTCCCCCAAATGCAGCGCCGCAATTTGGGCCTCTTTTTTCAGCTCTGGATTTGAAGAATTGAATGCCTCAATGAATAAGGGCATATCGTTGGGATTGAGATAGCGCCCGAGGGTCCGATACGCGATAACAGCCGTTCTTGAATCTGTTGCCCTCACCGCGGCCTGAAGCTCCGGATTATCCCTCCTGGCTACCAGTCTCACCGACAATGACGCCTGATTTCGCACATTCGGATCGGGATCGTCAAAATAGCTAATAAGAATTCTAACACTATCCTCACCCTCAGTACGGGCAAGCAGCCGCAATCCTTCCACGCGCAGCGATGGGTCAATGTCATTCAGAAGACTAAGAATTGCCTGACGATATTTCCTCGGTTGACTGACGATTTCCTCCAAGGCGGGCAAGGAAACCCGTTCATCAGAATCCAAAGCCGCCCTGGCAATGAGAGGGTGGAAGAAACTGTTATCGGCCCGCAGCGCAAGAAAAAGACCCGCGAGCCGGTAATCGGGATTTTCATCCGTGAACAGTCGCTGAATTTCTCCAAAATCATTGGCGTCGATGTTGTACTTTTTGCCCTCCAGAGCGTCGCTAATCATGTCATCTCGAACCGCCGGATCGTCAAGAACCAGATTGGAGGTACTGCGACAGGATACGATGAAAAACCCTGTCGCCAGCAGAGCCATCATCAATGTTGGATAACCGATGCGATGAGATGCGAGCGCCATAGTTCTATTCTCCGACACCTTGAAGGGAAATGGAAGCCTCTGGACCCGCCTTAACCGCGTGAGTTATCCTCACCCCGTGCGCTTAAATGAATATGAACGTCAGCTGCAAGAATATCTTGAAAGCTACATTACCCCGGAACGAAAAGAACGCATGCGGGTGGTGTTGGAACAGCGCACCAGGTACATTGTCTGTGTTTTGGAAGACCTCTACGACCCCCGGAACGGCAGCGCCGTTATACGTCACTGTGACGCCCTGGGCATCCATGAACTCCATGTCATCGAAAACCGCAATCACTTCAAAACCGACAAAAAAGTGGATATGGGCAGTGCCCAATGGCTGGATATCCGGGCGCATCGTTGTTCTTTGCTGGAACAAACATCCCCGAAGGGCCTCAAATCCGCCGCAAGCGGCAAAATCCGAGAGTCAAAACCCGTTCCAACCCGTACCGCTGAGGCTCTCAGCGCCCTGAAGAATCGGGGCTACCGTATCGTCGCTACCAGTCCCCACGGCCACAGCTTGCCGGAAAGCCTTAATCTCAGCGCCGGTCCTGTAGCGATAGTATTCGGTAGCGAAAAACATGGTATCTCAACTCAGGTACGAGAGGAAGCCGATAGCACTCTGCGCATCCCCATGGTGGGATTTATTGAGAGTTTCAACCTTTCGGCCAGCGCGGCCATTATTCTCTATATACTCTCGCGGCGGCTTCGGAACGAAGAATTGCCATGGAGGCTTGAGAATGATGACGCGGAGAGAGCGCTGTATGAGTGGGTTTGCCAAACGGCCCCCCATGCCGAGAGACTGATTGAGAAATTCAGAGGAGAAACCATATAGCCGTTGTTTCACCACCAGCACCTTCCTGGTCGATGCTATCGGGTCCCGCAAAACAGATGAAGTAAATGCCCCGAGCGACGACATTGCCGGCATGGTTTCGCCCATCCCAGGACACCGTATAACTACCGGGACTTTGACTCCCCCGCCCTCGCGGACGGGGAACATGTTTCTAACGGAACCTCAGCGGCTTGTAGTGGGTTAATGTTCATCATGATGGCGTCAAGAAATATATATGTGTAGCGCCTTACCCGGCCCACGTTCCAGTTGCTGATGTCCTGGTTGAACGAGGCACTTCGGGCATCTAGGGCCCCGGCGCCCCCTTCTTCCGGCAAAGAAGTATGGGGCCCCCCGAAGGGGCCTGCCAGGGCATAAAGGCTTAGCGAAGCCCCGGAGACCGCTCCCCCGCCCTCGCGGGCGGAACATGTTTTCTAACGGAACTTCGGCGGATTGTAGTGGGGGTTAGCGTTCATCTTGGTGGCGCCAGAAAATATGCCAGAATAGTCCCTTACTTGGTCCACGCTCCAGCCACTGATGTCCTGGTTAAACGAGGCACTTCGGGGCATCTAGGGTCCCGGCGCCCTCTTCTTCCAGCAAAGAAGCATGGCCCCCCGAAGGGGGCATAAAGACTTAGCGAAGCCCCGGAGACCGCCCCCACCCTCGCGGGCGGAACATGTTTACTAACGGAACTTCAGCGGCTTGTAATGAGGGTTCCTGTTCATCTCGGTGGCGCCAGAAAATATATCTGTGTAGCGTCTTACTTGATCCACATCCCAGCCACTGATGTCCTGGTTAAGCGAGGCACTTCGGGGCATCTAAGCTCCCGGCGCCCTCTCTTCCGGCAAAGAAGTATGGCCTCCCGAAGGGGCCTGCCAAGGGCATCAAGGCTTAGCGAAGCCCTGGAGACCGCGCCCCACCCTCGCGGACGGAACATGTTTACTAACGGAACCTCGGCGGCTTGTAGTGAGGGTTAGCGTTCATCATGGTGGCGCCACGAAATATATCTGTGTAGCGCCATATCCGTACCCGGCCTACGTTCCAGCTACTGATGTCCTGGTTAAACGAGGATGCATCTCTAAACATATTGCTCATATCAGTCACATTGCTGACATCCCAATCACCGATGTCCTGGTTAAACGAAGATGCACCATAAAACATATTGCGCATATCAGTCACATTGCTGACATCCCAATCACCGATGTCCTGGTTAAACGAAGATGCACCACAAAACATATGGTTCATATCAGTCACATTGCTGACATCCCAGTTATTGAGAGGCTGGTTGAACGAGGATGCACCCAAAAGCATAGTGCTCATATCAGTCACACTGCTGACATCCCAGCTACTGATGTCTTGGTTAAACGAGGATGCATCTCTAAACATATTGCTCATATCAGTCACATTGCTGACATCCCAGTTGTTAAGAGGCTGGTTAAACGCGTTTGCGCCATAAAGCATAGAGCCCATATCAGTCACATTGCTGACATCCCAGTTATTGAGAGGCTGGTTGAACGAGGATGCACCCAAAAGCATAGAGCTCATATCAGTCACATTGCTGACATCCCAGTCATTAAGAGGCTGGTTAAACGCGTTTGCACTGCTAAACATAGAGCTCATATCAGTCACACTGCTGACATCCCAGCTACTGATGTCTCCGTTAAACGCGCGTGCGTTTTTAAACACATTGCTCATATCAGTCACATTGCTGACATCCCAGCCATTGAGAGGCTGGTTAAACACGCGCGCACCATAAAACATTTCGCTCATATCAGTCATACTGCTGACATCCCAGTTGTTAAGAGGCTGGTTAAACACGCGTGCACTGCTAAACATAGAGCTCATATCAGTCACACTGCTGACATCCCAGTTACTGATGTCTCCGTTAAACCTGGATGCACCACTAAACATACCTCTCATATCAGTCACACTGCTAACATCCCAGCTACTGATGTCTCCGTTAAACGCGCGTGCACCCAAAAACATATTGCCCATATCAGTCACATTGCTAACATCCCAGTTATTGAGAGGCTGGTTAAACGCGCGTGCACGATTAAACATATTTCTCATAGTAGTCACATTGCTGACATCCCAGCTGCTGATGTCCTGGTTAAATCCGGTAACGAAAAACATAGCGCTCATATCAGTCACATTGCTGACATCCCAGTCATTGAGAGGATGGTCATAATTTGCTTCGTAAAACATTTTTCTCATATCAGTCACATTGCTGACATCCCAGCTGCTGATATCCTGGCTAAATTTGGTTCTGTAAAACATATAGCTCATATCAGTCACACTGCCGACATCCCAGTTGTTAAGAGGCCGGTTAAACGGGGATTTGGAGAATGCAGTAGTGTAAAACATATAGCTCATATCAGTCACATTGCTGACATCCCAACTGCTGATATTTCCGTTAAACGAAGATGCTTCTGAAAACATAGCGCTCATATTTGTCACACTGCTGACATCCCAGTCATTGAGATGCTGGTAAAACGCGGATGCTCTTTCAAACATAGAGCTCATATCAGTCACATTGCTGACATCCCAGCTACTGATGTCTCCGTTAAACGCGCGTGCGTTTTTAAACACATTGCTCATATCAGTCACATTGCTGACATCCCAGCTATTAAGAGGCCACCTAAACGAGGATGCACCACTAAACATACGGTTCATATTAGTTACACTGCTGACATCCCAGTTGTTGAGAGGCTGGTGAAACGAGGATGCATTTCTAAACATAGAACTCATATCAGTCACATTGCTGACATCCCAGTTGTTAAGAGGCTGGTTAAACGAGAATGCACGAAACATATGGCTCATATCAGTCACACTGCTAACATCCCAGCTATTAAGTGGCTGGTTAAACGAGGATGCATCATAAAACATAGAACTCATATCTGTCACACTGCTAACATCCCAGTCATTGAGAGGCTGGTTAAACGAGGATACATCATAAAACATAGAACTCATATCAGTCACATTGCTGACATTCCAGTTGTTAAGAGGCTGGTTGAACCGGGATGCATCTCTAAACATAGAGCTCATATCAGTCACACTGCCGACATTCCAGTTATTAAGAGACTGGTTAAACGAGGATGCGCCATAAAACATATGGTTCATATCTGTCACATTGCTGACAATCCAGCTATCAAGAGGCTGGTTAAACGAGGATGCGCCATAAAACATATGGTTCATATCAGTCACATTGTCGACATCCAACGTGCCCGTCGCGGGGAAGCCGCTGAGATTCTCCGCGCGGATGAACTGTCCGCCATGACTGTGCAGTTTCACCGGACCCCAGCTCCGCACTTCCAACAGCTTCGCACTGTCTCCTACAACTTTTTTTTCAGCCCCCGCGTCCTCCGCATCGCGCCAGAAGCCAAAGCCCTCGACTGTGCCGCTGATCGTAACAGTGTACTCCCCCGCGGTCGCGTAAGTATGGGTGATCTCTGCCTGATTGTGGCGGGTAATCGAACTTCGACTGCTGTCATCGCCCCAGTCGACAATGAAACTGTAACGTCCATTGGGGTGCAGCGGCAGCTTGATCTGATTGGAACCCGATTCTCCACTTGAATCAGAGCCATTAGTGTTGCGGGTATCCCAGCGGGTAGTGAAGACATTCTCATTGTCCCACTCCAGCGGCGGAATCTCTTCCTCGCTTTGCTGATTGCTATTTCCACCAGGGTTGCTTGGGTTTGGGCATCCCAGAAGGAACAGGCCGAATACAACGCCTACAAGCCACAGTTTCTTCATTTCATCACATCCTGAATCGTTAATAACTCGCGGCGTTACTATATCACAGCCTTACAAAGAGTAAAGGGCATTTGGGGGACTTATACTGGATTCCTCTTCCAGCAAAGAAGTATGGCCCCCCCGAAGGGGTCCGCCAGGGGCATAAAGACTTAGCGCGAAGCCCCGGAGACCGCGCCCCGCCCTCGCGGACGGAACATGTTTTCTAACGGAACCTCATCGGCTTGTAGTAGGAGTTCCTGTTCATCATGGTGGCTCCGTCAAAAATGTGATGATAGTGCCCTACTTGATCCACATCCCAGTTGCTGATGTTCTGGTTAAACGAGGATGCATCGCTAAACATATAGTTCATTTCAGTCACACTGCCGACATCCCAGTTGCTGATGTTCTGGTTAAACGAGGATGCATCGCTAAACATATAGTTCATTTCAGTCACATTGCTGACATTCCAGTTATTAAGAGACTGGTTAAACGAGGATGCGTCATAAAACATATTGCTCATATCAGTCACATTGCTGACATCCCAGTTATCGAGAGGCTGGTTAAACGAGGACGCACTTCTAAACATCCAGCTCATATCTGCCACACTGCTGACATCCCAGATGCTAATGTCTCCGTTAAACGAGGATGCACCATAAAACATCCAGCGCATATCAGTCACACTGCTGACATTCCAGCTGCTGATGTCTCCGTTAAACGAGGATGCACCATAAAACATCCAGCTCATATCTGTCACACTGCTGACATTCCAGATGCTGATGTCTCCGTCAAACGAGGATGCGCCATAAAACATCCAGCGCATATCAGTCACACTGCTGACATTCCAGCAATCAAGAGGCTGGTTAAATGAGGATGCATCTCTAAACATATAGCTCATATCAGTAACACTGCTGACATTCCAGCAATTAAGAGGCTGGTTAAACAAGGATGCATTCCAAAACATTCTGCTCATATCAGTCACATCGCTGACATCCCAGTCATTGAGAGGCTGGTTATATCTTGCATCGTAAAACATGTAGCTCATATCAGTCACACTGCTGACATTCCAGTCATTGAGAGACTGGTTAAACGAGATTGCACTTCTAAACATAGAGCTCATATCAGTCACATTGCCGACATTCCAGTTATTAAGAGACTGGTTAAACGAGGATGCGCCATAAAACATATGGTTCATATCTGTCACATTGCTGACAATCCAGCTATCAAGAGGCTGGTTAAACGAGGATGCGCCATAAAACATATGGTTCATATCAGTCACATTGTCGACATCCAACGTGCCCGTCGCGGGGAAGCCGCTGAGATTCTCCGCGCGGATGAACTGTCCGCCATGACTGTGCAGTTTCACCGGACCCCAGCTCCGCACTTCCAACAGCTTCGCACTGTCTCCTACAACTTTTTTTTCAGCCCCCGCGTCCTCCGCATCGCGCCAGAAGCCAAAGCCCTCGACTGTGCCGCTGATCGTAACAGTGTACTCCCCCGCGGTCGCGTAAGTATGGGTGATCTCTGCCTGATTGTGGCGGGTAATCGAACTTCGACTGCTGTCATCGCCCCAGTCGACAATGAAACTGTAACGTCCATTGGGGTGCAGCGGCAGCTTGATCTGATTGGAACCCGATTCTCCACTTGAATCAGAGCCATTAGTGTTGCGGGTATCCCAGCGGGTAGTGAAGACATTCTCATTGTCCCACTCCGGCGGCGGAATCTCTTCCTCGCTTTGCTGATTGCTATTTCCACCAGGGTTGCTTGGGTTTGGGCATCCCAGAAGGAACAGGCCGAATACAACGCCTACAAGCCACAGTTTCTTCATTTCATCATTCTCCTGAATCGTTAATAACTCGCAGCGCTATTGTATCACAGCCTATGGGGGTGTAAAGTGAATATAAGATTTTGGGTTGAAATTTTCTCGATAGCTATGGCTGTAGGAACGCTGTTAGCCAGTGCTGCCATGTGGGCGTGAGAATGATGGCGCCGCGAGAGCGCTGTATGAGTGGGTTTGCCGGACGGCCCCCATGCCGAGAGGACCGATTAAGAAATTCAGAGGAGAAACCAGGCAGCCCTTATTTCACCACCAGCACCTTCCTTATCTGGTCGATGTTATCGGGTCCCACAAAACGGATAAAGTAAATACCCCGAGCGACGACATTGCCGGCATGATTTCGCCCATCCCAGGACACCGTATAACTACCGGGACTCTGACTCCCCCGCTGAAGAACTTCAACCATGTTGCCAGAGAGATCGAATACCTGGATGGTAACCGTTCCTCTGGAACTCAGTTGGTATTGAAGGGTGGTTTTCTCGTTGTTTTTCGGGTTGATTATGTTGTTCAGAATCGAGACAGCCCCAGCCTGATCGATTATATTGCGAATCTTGATCGACCAGGGGCGGATGCGCCGGTACCAGTTAGAAGCGGTATCATCTTCGCAGCGGGCCGCGTAGAGGTGATTCGTAGTACTCCCCCCATCGATTCTGAAAAAGAAATCCAAATCGCTGCCGTTCACTATTTCCCCAC
>Ga0209562_1000221_pt1 | contig 23585 bp, 21 predicted proteins | sample WorMetvacBELIZE2_FD_187399 | JGI IMG/M metagenome (GOLD analysis project Ga0209562, IMG submission 187399) | Marine gutless worms symbiont microbial communities from Max Planck institute for Marine Microbiology, Germany - Olavius vacuus BELIZE.2... | ecosystem: Host-associated > Annelida >... | reverse complement strand
GGAACTTGCTTCCAGACGATCTCCGAGATCAAGGCTGTACAGAAAGCACATTCAAACAGTCGCTGAAGACATACTTTTTCGCGCAGCATTAGTATGCAGAGCGCGTTAGATATGTTATGTTGATGCACTATACAAATTTACGTTTCATCATCATCATCATCATCATCATGTTATAGTTAACGATTATTGTATTCATGCAGAAACGAGATTGCATATGCCACCAGTGACCACATGGTGTACATTCGCAAGTTTTCGACTGTTGGGTCAGAAATGACGTTGCTGAACACCCTTCAGGGTCACTTTGGTGATGTCATCAGTGTCCGCTGGAACCCGGTAAAGAAGGTCTGGGTCACTGGTTCCGATGATGGAACTATTCGTGTCTGGGTCAGTAGTTTGCACTATACATGTGTGATGTAATCGCTGGTTTCTGTGGTGATGTCCGCACTGCAGTGATGTTAAGTTATCATACTAATATATCAAGGTGCCTTGTGGATTACCGTACATTTGCACCGAAGATGCATTGTACCTTTGTACGTCAAGGTTGCATTTAAATGTTGAAACATATTCTAATTTTAAAGCCTTCATACTGATTAGCTGTAAACTGCAATTTCTCAGAAGTGACTCGACAAAAATTTTGACGATTATTCACAAGTTTCATTTGCATCAACCCTTACAGATTTTATGCAATTCTATGCAGAAATGGCAAGAACTTAAAAGAAACAGTACAATCCTTGCTTCAAATCACCAGAAAGCAGTACATCAATTACGATCGTGCATTCTGCAAGTTTAATAAGAGTCATTTATGCACCATCTGTGACATAATTTTCACATCGTTAATTGTCAAATGTTGATGAACTTGGTACCTAATAACTTGTGGATAAGATATTCTGTGATGACAATGAGCGTTTTAAATGTTGCAGGAACTGGACTTTGGCTGCAGAATATTAGAGTAAACTCTGAGCATGTAGACTGGGAATGAAGTACATAATAGATGGTAGAATGCTGGTAATGTGATGAGCAGCTGTGTCGTGTCTGTTGTGCAGAACAGTGATGGGCTCAATGACTGTGAGCAGGTGCTCTCAGCACAAGGCATGGTAACTGCTTTGTGTGTTGACACCTGTAATGGCGCAATAATTGCAGGTGTACAGAGTGTCATCAGGTAACCGCTGCCTGTAGGCCTGTAGGCAAGGGAAGGGGGATTGTTGGGGTTAGACGTTATTTCATATTCTGTGATGAAAAGAAATAAATCATAAATATTTTGAGTCTACGTTCTGCAGGCTGGAATACGTTTTTGTTGTGACTTTTCAAACTTTTCATTATATTATGTTATGCGTATAGGTTTAGGTTTAGTGATTGACGTATAATTAAATAAATAACGTCTAAAATGGTGATGACTAAAAAACGCCAGTATATAAGGCATAACCTTCCCCCCCTCTGTGGCAAATTTCTGGCTACGGGCCTGACTGCTGCATCTCTTTCTGTCTGTATACAGTCGTTCATACAGGCTTATTGAAGTACATTGTCCAGTACGAGGTGCTTTCACGTTGCTCACTGTCTCTCTGTTTGTTGATCCCTTACAAGCTTCTTACTTAACAATGGAACATTGCAGAACGTTCAAATTAATGTGGTCTTTTTTCAGTGGTATGCATAATTTGTGATGCCATTGCAAGGTCACGAGGTCAAAGGTCAAGGTCACAGAGCCTTACACCCCACCACCTCACAGAGCTCCTACATGAATTGTGTCATTATTGACAAACTAGTGATCATACAGTTTCCAAATTTGGTGGAAATGTTGCTGTTATGAAATTCCATCTGCTGAGAACTTGCACAGTTAAAAGAATCAAAGACATGAGTTTCTCTCTCGCATTTTATATTTGGCTAACGCTAAAGCACCAAAGTTGGACTAAAGTCTGTCAGCCACATCCTACATGCACTTCAGTTCAAGCATAACGCTGAGTTGACCTAATTTAGAGTCAGATGCATTGTGCATAACATAACAGTGATGTAGTTGACAATGACATTAATGATGAGTGATGATGGGGTCTCCCGTCAGAACGACGTATGAGCTCCGGCCGTCTAGCGTCGACTGTGCGTCCTCATGTGGGCAGTAAGGCTGATCTTAGCAGCGCAACGTCGGCCGCAGACTGTGCAGATCAGGTTACTCGATGGAGCTGCCTCTTCAGAGCTGAAGTTCGCCGCAAGAGCCTTGCGACGTCTGCGCTTCTCTACCTCGACAGCCACGCAGTAACGATGAGTATGATAAAGGCAATTAATATGATGATGATAATGCTGATGATGATGATGTGACATGTTGAATGTGTAGGATTTATGATCCGGATCTGTATCGAGTGGTTCAGACAAATGTAGGTCATCGAGACGCCGTGCGAAACATAATACACGTTCCTGAGCGCGGTCAGGTGAGTGCCACTATCAGGTCACCTGTTACAGGTAACTGATATGATAATGAGTACCACCACGTGGTTTAAGATTGAACAACTTACTTCTTAAACCACTACGTGGTTTAAGAAGTAAGTTGTTCAATTTTTTACTGGCACATACTAAATGTACTGAAAATCATAGGGTGACTGAGCTCGGTCTTCAGTTCCGTTGTTTTGGTTTACAGTGTGTGCATTAACATTAGTGCTTTATTGAGGCAATCAATCAAGCAGTTGGCTGGAATACCCCTTACATTCTTCCACGGAATCACACTACCCAATAATATGTATCAAGATTACTAGTGCACATGCTTCCAGATTAATTTCATGAACTGTCAAGACGGTTTGACAGCATACCGTGTAAACAGTGGATGTTGCCGTTTGTGAAAATACAGTGCTACGGTGGGATACAAATATCTGTATTTACAGTTATCACGCACACTGCTGTTAATAAGTGCAAAAGTTGTGCATTAAAATGAGTACAAAACAGTTAAATGTGCATGAAGTGGACCACAGAATTGCAGGTCAGCAGAGATATGTGTTTGTGTTAGTACGTGTCGGTGTCGCCTGACAAGACCATGCGAGTATGGAATGCCTGGAGACCATCACCCAAGAAGGTTACGAAGAAAGCACGGTCTGCAAACACAACAGAACAGCCTGACACTCCGCTCCCTTTCAGTGAACCACAGTCCATCGAGCAACAGTTAATAACTGATGACAGTCTGCCGTAACAGACACGTTCAGCAGGTCTGCATTTCAGTATGTGGCTTGAGACAGTCATAAACAGCTGTATTAGAATAACTGTTTAAACATTTTCGGCAGATTTATTGTTTCATTGTCTGTACTATACATTTGTATTTGTTATGTGTAGAAAGTATCTAGTTTTACCAATTTGACGTAATTCATTATAAAATAAGACTGGCAGTATTAGTTTACACATGTTGTTGACTGGCCACTTAGCCACTAAACACTTGGATATCATATCGTAGTAGTGAACTGTATGTTACTGTACATGTGATATTATATATATATATACTTTATTTTGCTGCAAACGAAGAAACATAGGAAACGAGAAAAAACACACAGAGAATGCAATGTAAACAAAAACATGCACACACACGCACACACATACAACAACTATGACAAATTGCAAACAGACACATTAAGAACAACTGTGAAATCACAGTTATCAATCAGTTATGTGATGCGTCTCACTTTTTAATTGGCTTTAACTTTATCATTCGTATTGATGATATATTGATAGTTTTTGGTGTTTAAAATGAGGAGACTTTCAGCTACTGATTGCTTGTCTCTTTATATGTTTGATTGTGTCACCAAAAAAGCAAATTCATTCAGCCTAATATAGCGGAGTTGTTTTCTTCTGGGAACTATGGAACGCTCTGAAAAGAGCTGGTTATATGGCATTGGGTGCTTCCGTTATCAAACACTACAATGATGTCTGTATTAACGTATTTCTGATGCCGCAAAATGATTGCACATTTCAAATTGAATAAGTAAGAGATGTAAAAATTTTTATATGCAACTAGTAGCTGAAAAGACTACTTGCGATATGTTCAAAAATTATTTGAAACGATTGTAATTTGTCTGCGCTAGTGACAGATATATTTGAGGCACTTTTTTTGAGAGACATGACAGTGTATTAATTGTTTATACGCACAATATAACTAAACCATGCCAAAAGTGCCTTTAAAGCCAGCTTATGCACTGATCTCGCACCAACCACAAAACTGTCAGCTACATTTGTGTCAGTTGTTTGTCTATCACTTTTTATTTTTGTTATGTGTAGACTTGATGTCGGTTGATGTTCAGTGTTGTATGCTGCATATTCGTGCGATTCTGTTTATAATAATAGTAACAAGATTAGGGTTGTCAGAATTCTGCACAAAAACAATGAAAATTCTGCGGACCATTTTCATGAATTCTGTGCTCTTTTTCAAGCCAATTTTTCCACTTTACAATTGTCAGTTGCTTCGCTGTACTACACTGTTTTACAAATTAGTAGTATAATTCCTTACGGTGATCTTTCTTAGTGTGTAGTTTTGTGGTGAGTGCATATCATTGTTTTTGTTTTTACTTTTTGGTGTTGTTTTATTTTATTACTTTTACACCGAGTCCGAAATGCTTTGCGCTGCTGTGGCGGCCGTCAGTGCCGAACTAAGAGCAACATTGCTAAACAAAACCTGCAAAACTTTGCAGTTTCTATGCCATTTTGTTAATTCTGTGTACAACAGCAAATTCTGCACACATTGGCCAATTTTGTGCAAAATTCTGCATGCACAGAATTGCAGAATTCTGACATCCGTAAATAAAAATAATAATCAAATTAACATAGCACCATACACTAATGCTTCAGAGATATATAAATGATGTGCCCGTCCATTTGTCGCTACTGTTGCTGTCATCAATAAAAGCACTGTGGCAGTCAAATATGGAAAAATCTGTAAACACGTGAAGGTGTTGGTATTCGGCACATTTTTGGCCAGCCAGAGGTCCTAAGTAGTGACTGAGTTTGTACTGCAGTTGTTTTGATATATGGTATGAAAATGTTAAGTGCTTTGTTTAGGTAATCTGTCACACAGTTAGCTGCAGTACCATCACTTTGAAATAATATTATCAAGTAGACCATCCAAATTTTTCTATTATATGGTTATGAAAAGGCAACACGCTACATATATAGTTGATCAAAAGAAACACAATGTCGGGAGTAATAATCCTGGTGTTTACAAGTGTCATGTGCACCACTGATAATTAGGCATTTCTAAACCTGAATGTTAGAACAGTTTGCATGGAAATAGAGTCTCAGCTGAAAGATACGTGTAGCAGAATGCAGATACAGGGTGGCCCCAAAAATTGTCACCATTTTTGTATGCCTTAACTTTACCAGATATTAACCCATTTTCAAAATTATTCCACTGTCAAAATCAGGAGAAAATTGGTAATAATACTATCACTAAAGATCCCACCACACCTCAAGTGTGTTGCTACACTACCTTGTGAAATGTCAAGTGTCTTAAAAGCAAACATTTTTGTATGCCTTAACTTCATCAAATATTAACCGATTTTCAAAATTTTACGTACTTATTCTTCTGCTTGTGCCTAGTGACGTCATCACCGATGTTATTGGCATTTGGTCGGTGTTTTTCGAAAGTTTTGTTTGTATATAAAGAATTTTGTGACTATGAGAGTGGGACACTTAACTTCTGACGTCGTCTTCTTTTCAGTTGTTGCTTTCAAGAGACGACATTTCGCAAGGTAGTGTAGCGACACACTTTGGTGGAATCTTTAGTGATAGTATTATTACATATTTTCTCCTGATTCTGACAGTGAAATAATTTTGAAAATTGGTTAATATTTGGTAAAGTTTAGGCGTATAAAAATAGTGCCAATTTTTTGCGCCACCTTGTACATGTAGTGCATATCTGTTCTGTGTGTGTTTGCACTTCTAATTATTGTAAAAAACTGAAGGAAGTGATTTATTACATTACTGTGATTTTGTCAAGTTTGTCGGTATTGTTTTTGTTTCTGTTTTTCAGCTGTATGTACGGCTTGTTTTAAGTTGTTACTACACTTAAAAACACGTGATGTTCCTTGTTAACATGACTTGTTTTCATTTTATCTCCACATTGCTTACAAATGATTCAGATTATTTTTATGAATCACAGTTCATGATTATAATGTATCTCTTCATTTATACATATATTTTTTTAAACATTTAAAGAGAACTTGTATATGGGCGTTTAATTCGTCGGCTTGGTTGGCATTCACACATGGCTGTGTAATGAGTTTCACTGCATTGTTGGCAGAGAAAGCAAAACTGATAAAATAAGGATAATGGATTCTATTCTTGATTCACGTGTTCAACATTTTCTTCTACATGTACAGTACTTTTGAAGATATTTTTCTGACTATTGCAGATGCTGTTAACTTGGATTAACACAGCTAGCAGTTGTTGATTGTGCCTTATATCTTAAGACTTGTTTTGACCAGTATTTGTTTTGCAGTATTAATTGTCATAACAAATTTGCTGTATATTTATTATATCGATTGTCTTCTCTTTAACGCATATTTTGTAGATTTTCTTGTTGTGAGTTTCAGCTAAACAGCGTCGTTCATTCTTTACAATTTCAGTGGAGTTTGCAGTGCTTGAAGCGATACTGTAAATTTTGCTGAGCAATTTGTGGTAGTTTACACTTCATCAATCATACGTGCTGTGATTTAACATGTATGTGTTGCTTTTAGGCATGTGTTTTTTTCGGACACTGGTAGCGTTCACAGTACTTTCATTCATTGACTGTTGCTAAGTGTGTTGCTGTTAGTACTTGCCAGGCACATGTGCTTTTCATGGTGTTGTTAGTTCTGTGATCATTCGTATTTATGTTCTCTTTCTGTAGTTTGTTTGTAAAGAATTTTCCATCACTCATTTTGCATTTTCTGTACTTATGCTACCCTTGCAGTGAAAAAGCATATTGCCAGCACTAGAATGTTAGTAACTGTTTCTTCAACTAGTTTTGTGTTCAGAATGAAGTTAAAAGAAATCGCTCTTCATTTGAAGCAGTATGATAATATCCCTAACTAATAGACAGCCCTCAGGCAAGCACCCACTCTTTGTTCTCACTAGCGAGTCTTCAGTCAGTCTTTGTCTCTTTGGTCACCATCATGCACTCTGGCCTATAAGTGATCTGAACACGGGTGCTGTTCCCCAAAATTTTGAGACTCTTGGACCAGAATTGTACTGTACTGGTCCACCAACTTTGCAATCCAGTGCCTCTTGTCGGAAAATGTACAAATTTTAGTACGGATTTTAATAATTTTCTTACAGGTAGGCTAAAGGTGATGCGAGACTAGAAGTTCCCCTATACGTGTAGCGGCTGTTGTGCCACAAAAATATACGGTTTCTTTTATTAAGTATTATATTTGGTGTCACGCTGGTTACACACAGACAGCTTTTGGCCTGTAGACCTATAGGCCTGCTAGCAGAGTAAACCGCTAGAGCACCGTAACAAGGTTAATGGAATCTAGACACGCGAGACTGCGTCAGAATTTCAGATAAAGGTCGACACATCAGTGACAACTGACAAGACCGCAGCAATGGACTGATTTGAGGACTGGCGGTGACAACCATCAAACAGCTGATCGGCGGGCGTGGCTTCACAATCGAACGCTTGACGCTATTGGTCGCCGTCTTGTAAGATGATGAAGCGAGCGAGACAGCCAATAGCGTGCAGTGTTACAAATGTAAACAGAATACCGTGATTGTCTGCAGACTGATGCGAAACTGCGAGTGCGAAAGAACATCTTTGCGTTTGTGAATTATAATCGGTGGTCCGTGATTTTGCAAAATTGCGCTAATCGTGTTTATTTGAATGATTGTTGCATCACTTTATGTACTGAAGTAGTTGGTGGGGTCTTGGAACTTCGAACGGCATAACGATGGCTGTCAACGACTCGCTGATATTGACGAGTCGACTGTCTTCCATAAAAGCCGTTGAGGATGCGTTGAACTTTATGCCGGATAACCCTCTTCGCGATCCGTTTGCTGGTGTCTGGATGTATATGACGAATCATTTCACAAAATTTCAGATTGCTACCTACGGCTCTTTCTTAGTACACGAGGTACCTCCTAGTTTTGCTAATTGTATTCATTTTACGCATTTCTCTGTTGATGTCGTGTGGTATTTGTCATCTTTGATTGCACGTTAAACACTTGTGCATATAGTTATGTATTGTTCCTTGGCTTCATATAATGGTCTGGCCTAAAATGCGGCCCGGCTGCACACACCATATTACGTAACAGGAATGCGACGTTGCACGCAACTTCAAAACGGCGCCCGCCGCCCGGTCTGTCTATTGTGAAGTGAAGCTGACCACTGTCGGCATGCCAACTTAACTGTCGCCTACACTTCCGCAAAGCAACTTCGTTCATGATTAGTCTGTCTTGTCTTTCTACCTTATGGCAAATAAACGTTTTCATAATCCACCCTTTGACAGTAATTCAACGGTTGGGCCAGACCGCAGTAATTTGCTTAACTAGCGATGAAGCGTGCTTGACGTAATTAAACATAATGTCCCCTACATAATCCGCAACACATGGCACACTACGTTCGTGGTCAGAGTGAGATGTTACGAGTACTGTACTAGTATGACACAAGTATATACATCAAGAGAGAAAGAGATACTGGTCGTCGATGCGGACGAGATTCTGCATAACGTCGACACTGCACGTATTTCCACACGTCCGGCGCAGCGTCCTGTTGGTGGTGACATGTACGTGTACAAGTACAGCAACGCGACAACAAAAGGTTGGATGCGACCAAAAGTGCTAAACTCTTCAAATAACTAAGTGCAGACTACCTGTGGACAAGATACGCACGCGTGGTGAAGCAATAGCAGCCAGTCATTACGCAACTGGCGCCGCCCATCCATGGCTATTGACACTTCAAAGGTGCCGCCGTCCATCGGGCCGACCCTGGCCGTGTTTTAGGCCGTTTCATTAATGATACGTGGCCGGCTCCAAGTGGGCCGGGCCGTTTTTTAGGCCCAGGCATCCAGCCCAGTGACACGCAAACACAATTCTGATGGGACTGCCGGTCATCTATATACTGTGATAATTAAAATGGAATTGTTAAACTCCAGTTAAGGTCACATTATTAACGTTATAAAGTGGACATCTTTTCATCTCAGCAGGATATATCAACAGAGAATGATCATCTCTTACTCCAGAGACTGTCAACATTTTAGTTTATTTAAGAGATTGGATGAAAACACTAATAATTTTGTGTCTTCTTGTAAGTGCTCTTAACTGATGAATGAGAAAAACAGTTTTCTTGGTCATTTTAGTGTTTGTTTTTTTAAAATTTAAATTAACAATTAGTTATTAATTTTTTCAAGTTAACTGTTCAGTTTTTAATTGTTAATAGTCCTTATTATAATTATTATTCTACCAACAGCAGCACAAAAGCATCATTAGTGAATTCTTCCAGAACCTAACCACAGTTTTCAGGCAATGACATTGTGGCTTCATGTACATCAGTAAATTGTTACAATTGCTACAATTTAATTTTAAAAATGGTTAATTAGTTACGTTATTTACTACTTTCCTACTTACCCACCTCCGATTTCATTTTCTTGCAATAAGTATATTGGAATTGGCTAAAGGATGTCTGGCTGTCACTCTAGCTGAGTGACATGCTGTTCTCAAATATGTCTCTGTGAGTGGTCACTGTGCCTGACTACTCGCTTGCCGTAGTCCAACTACCCTGCATACAGCTAGTGTCACAGACAACCACAGTTGAGCTTCCTGAACCAGTAACAGAAGGCGATGCATTTGATTGTAGTCAGTTATATTTACTGCAGTTTTAATGTTTTTATGTCATGTTATGCAAAGATCCATATTGCATCATGTGGTAACAATCACTAGCATCTTATTGTTGTTGTAGGTGCTGTACTTTGGACTGTGCTTGCCTGGGTTCATATTTCAATTTCTGCCATTTATGCAGAAGTTCAAAATACAGCAGGTGTGGAATACTTTACTGATTGTATTCTTTGCTGTTGTTGCAACTTACCCCAACATATACAAACTTGCATCAAACTGTTAATTACTTAATGAACTAGGACAGTACAGCTGGTAGTTATTTTGCTGCAGTCTTACAGTGTACTGCTGTTATGATCAGCAAAGTGTGTTTGATTGACAGGATCGGCCAGAAACAGTGGCTAAACAGTGGCAGTGCTTCAAGCTACTTATGTTCAGTCACATCGTTATTCAGGTAATAAATGTTTGCCAGTACATCTATTGGCTTGCTACAGCTTGAATGCACATTGCTATACAGTGAAACTGGTTAACTACTGGAAAGTGAATCAGCTGGAAGCAAATATTTAGTCATTAAGGAAAGTTTAGCCAGTACTATTGTTGGTTAAGTGCAGTTCATAGCATATATCACCAGTTTGTGGTTAACTTAAATACATCTGTACATCACCGTACTGTTGCAGTTTCCAATGATATTTGGAACGTATACATTCACTGAAGTATTTGGAATACCTTATGAGTGGGCCAAGATGCCTCGCTGGTACATCATAGCCGGACAGGTCAGTTGTAATGCATTGTTAACAGAATGTTTACAAATCATTCACCATCTGCACTGTACTGTAAGCAGTGTATACATTTTCTGGGGTACCTGTCTTTAATACACTCATTGGGGTGAACCCCTAAATTCGTGACTACGATATTTGGCCTCAAGAAACTAGAAACATCACTCTAAATGCATTTTGATACATATGTTGAACCATTTAGGCATGGTTCACGAGCGTGATGGACAGACAGATGGTTGGACATAACTGTTGTTAGCAATAGCACAGTCTAACAACATGCGCTAAAAATTAGTTACGTGGCATGCCGTCTGTGGTGGCAAGCAGTTAATTCCTATAGTATCATAAAATGTACCAGAGTCACATTGGCTGCAATGGCAATTATCCTAGGGAAGGATTCAGGGATCTTGTCACCAGTTTTGCACACGAGTAGAGTAGTGGACTCCTCACATCCCTCAATAGTGTTGCCACAATGCAGAAGGCTGATATGTTTGTTTACCTGTGCATGTATACTATGCTATACCACTGAGACGATTTATTTCATGATTCGCTGATGCTGATTTAGGTGTTTATCTGTGCGGTGATCGAGGACACATGGCATTACTGGATACACCGCCTGATGCATGACAAGCACCTATACAAGTATGTTCACAAGATACATCACACGTTCCAGGCACCGTTTGGCATGGTCGCTGAATTCGCCCATCCAGTGGAAACAGTTGGTCAGTAATGTCATTTATGATATATGGCTCTGATTTGCAGCGAGTACAAATTAGGGCTATGGAAGTGACAGTGTTGTCATTATTATTGCTGTTATAACAAGCTTCAAACCGGTGTATAAGATTGATTGACAGAAACTGTAAAAGAATGCAAACACATTTAAGTTTAAGTTTTAGTTAGTGTTGCCACATGCTGCAGACCACTGTAAGACAATCAAGAAGTAACTGATATTGGCACAGAACACTGTTGTTGTGTAGTGTCTCATAATTTATTTCTTAGTTGTAGTGCACTCTATAAGTTTAGCTTCAACTGCAAAACACAGACAGAATTTACTAAGTATAAAAACAGGCAAGCACAGACGATGACCACGAAAAATTCTTAGGGCTATGCCACACTGTCCTACTGACAATGAAGGTCGATATTTTGATGTTGTTTTGCTGGTGGACAGGATATGCAGTCATTTGCTGACTGTTGGCCCGTTGTGTCAGCGGTGCCAATATTGTTGGCTGACGTTTACGGTGGACAGACAAATGGAGAGACGCACTCCTAGCATATGCCATGCTTCACTATGTTGCTTGTTCAAAAATAGCAAAAAAATTGACTTCACAAAAAAAAGTTAAAATAAGCCGTAACCCATTCATGCTAATATATGTCAAACTAGTGAGCCTCAACAGTATACTGTTGAAATGCACGAGTCCACCATTGTGACCTTTGACCTTGAAACCTTTTTGGCAGTTCCCACAGTCCCACTCACGTGATGAATATTTGTGGCAAGTTTCATCAAAATCCCTTCACTAAGTACTGAGTTCCAACTTGTCACATCACATGAAATACCGGTAAGTGTTGACGGACAGATGGAGGTCACACATGAAAACATAATGCCTCCACAGCGTACTGTTAGGTGGAGGTATAAAAATAAACGTGACTAAATGTGGCATTGCCCTTCTTTGAATGATGCAAAACATTTGCTTAACATCTTTTTAAAGTTAAATTTTACTCTATATAACTAATGAAAAGATGCAACACCGAAGTCATGCAATTTATTTAGTACAATTGTATGTATAGCACAACCACTGGTAGCAGCATTGTTGTATGCATTTGCAGTACTTGGTCTTGGATTCTTTTTCGGGATCATGCTGACCACAACTCATTTCATATTGATGTGGGCATGGGTCATGGTCCGGCTGATGGAAACAATTGATGTTCACAGCGGCTACTACATACCACTTCTCAACCCACTGCACCTCATACCAGGCTATGCCGGCGCTCGATTTCACGACTTCCACCATTACAACTTCATCGGCAATTATTCGTCAACATTCGTCTGGTGGGACAAACTGTTTGGAACCGACAGCCAATACGTTGAGTTCTACAAGAATAAACAACAAAAGCCCAAAAAACATTAACTTATCGCATCCTATGTGCATAGAATATCTAATAAGATATTCTGTATCTAAACAGTTATCACTGTCGAACTATGTGATAGCGCTATATGACATTTATAATTTTACTGCAATATTTTGTGCAGTTCTGTTCTGCTTGAATATTTCTTTGCGACAAAATGTCACTGCTGTGCTAGCACAAACAGAACATTCCTGTTTGTGTGTCATTAGGACACATGTAAATATTGCATCTCCCGGTGATCAGTGATGTGGCTTTGTCAGTATGGTACGGTTGATTGATTGAGAAGGCTTAACGTCCCACCAAACACATTATAGGTCATATCGGGGACGGGCAGTATGGTACAGTACACAAATGTATAACGTGCACTTCAAAACTGATGTGTCACAAGCTTAGTCTAATGCACGACATCAAAACTAAAAATTGAAATTGAAAACCAGCGAGCAAGAGAACTCAGAAATATTATTATTATTATTATTTTTTTTTTTTTATGCCCACTGGTACTTCATTCCCAGGGGCTTAGAAATTATTATTATTATTATTATTATTATTAAGTGCATTTTTATAGCGCAAAATCGCGTAATGCAGCTAATGCGCTCATTAAGGTCCGAAAGATATGCTGATATTCAGAGTTTATGAACTACTTGATGACATTTTGTGATTGTAACCGTACTGCAGTCTGTAATGCTGGTCACCATTAGCATTTTGTATTTACTGTACGGGATTGTCGATCAGTAGCAACAGTACAGGAAGGCAGTAATTTGACGACTGCTGTGTGGCATTAACAGTAACATATGTACACACATTTTAAAGCGACTGCTTTATGTAACTTGAAACATTATTACTAACTAGTGTGCCATGTATGTGTTTGTATGCATGCATGCACTGTACAGTATCGTGATAAACATTGCTTGAATGACAGTGTGTTGGATGTGCAATTAAACACCAACTGACCAAATCATTTTCTGAAAACAAGTCAACTGATGCATCATACTTCAATGTCCTAGTATTTATACAGAAGAATAGAAGGCAGTGCTTGTCTGCCGTTTGCAGACTTTTCAGCGTATAGATGGATATAGCACTAAGTTTGTAATGCATGGCCAGTGCAGTGTGATACTTATGTTACCTTTCTAGCTAAAGAGAATCACCAGCCTATAGAATAACCAAATTATGACACTTGATAATAGAGGCACATGCATGTGTGAAAAACAACTCCCAATTGTAGGTCAGACATCTTAACTATTACATCACCAGTCCACCACACAGTAATTATTATGCCACGTAACACTGCATTTAATGCTGGGATGCTATAGCGAGTGACGAATAAATTGCACGACTGTCACCATTTATCACGTAGCAGAAATGCAAACTTTAGAAACATGATTGTTAAATGTAGCTCACCACAGACTGGATTAGCAGATACACTGTTAACTAAAGAGTGAGTATTTCCACGCCATGTTTGGTAATGAGAATGGTATGTTCAAACTGAGCGGATCGACTGTCATCCACTGACACAGCAGTCCAGCCGTCATCCAGGATGTGAATCTCTGCTCCTCCTTCTGTAATCACCGGCTCTACACACATGTGCATGTACAGCTGCTTAAAATACCATAATGTAAAAAGATGATAATTCACACTGAAAACTTAACATAAATTTACGTTGCTCTGCTAGTCTGTATCAGACTAGGCAGTAATACTGTAAGATATCCAGACTGTACTGCTACTAGAGCTGCTATTCTCTCAGCTAGTAATTCCTACAGCTCCTGACTGGTAAAGATATCGAGGTCACCAAGGCCATAAATATGGGGTGTTTTGGGTACTCCCCCGGAATAAAATTTGTAGAAAATATCAAACAGAAAATTCAAATTTTGGATTTTGTATAACAGAAACAGAATGACATTTGCAGCCAGCCTAGTATAAATATACTAAAATGCATTTGTGGCCCAGGCTCTACCCTGGACCCCGCTGGGTAACATGCACTGCATGCTAATTAGCAGGATTTGATGGCAAAGGGAAAGGAAGGGGAAAAGGAAGGAGGGGGAGGAAAGGGGAAGGAAAGAAGGAAGGGAGAAAACACCATGAAATAAATTTATGGTTATGGCGTTGTTCATCACACAACTTTTCGCTGTCAAGCACTCGCCCACATCCAAGACCAGTCTACCTGGATGGCATGTGCTACGGCTGCTGTGACTTTGTGCTATTAGGATGCTGTAAGTAAGTCAGTAAGAAAATGTATACATGGCAACAGAACAGTCACTACATGGATTTTCGATGGTTTTCAGAATTCTCAGCAAAAGTCCTTACTGCTTATGTCACGTTTCCTGTTGCACCTAACTAATACATGTGTATTCAGAAATATAAAACATAACTACTGTATATGCAGACATATCGAGTTCAGCAATGAATATGACTGCAAAACCCGTACCTACAGTAAAAGTCATTCCTTCTTGCATAACAGAATGTACATCATTGTCTGCAATCATACAACAGTGTGCAAGCATAAAGGCATACTGTAAACATATTTGTTACATACACACAAAAATACACAATAAACATGCTTCGTGGAATCATTAATAAGCACCAGGGATGCACGGATGCTTATTTTTGTGGATGACTCCCGAGTCCCGACTATGGGATTAGAAAATTTAGGATTCCGACTCCGGTCCTAAAAAAACCTGGACACCATCTCCGGACCCGAAATCAGACTGTGACTCCAGGACTTATTGTGCAACATACTAATTGCGTACATAGGGATGATTTAAGACACAATCTTAATTCTTCTAATAAAAGATGCACAGTAGTGTACAAAATTTTAATTGTAAATAAAACTACACAAAGTCAAATAGACTGCAGCAAAATTGCACATAATGTAGTATCTGCCCATATTTGGAGTTATGACTCGACTCCGGGCCAAAACCTAGACTCTGGGAGATTCATACTGGCAACAGCAGTAATCGGAAAAATGTGGCTGCATACCAACGTGAATGATGTCCGGTGGTCCATGAAAATACGATCCGATACCATGACCACAGAATGCCGGTATTACCTGATAACCATCACTTTCAGCAGTCTGTCTGCAACACAAATTGTAGCTGCAGCCATCTCGAGTGTCTTGGAAATGCAACGACAGCAAAAGAGACCTCAGTTAACAACTGGACACACTACTAATTAAACAGTACTTTACATCCGTCTTCTGTATAGGCAACATAGCTTCATAACAGTTGCACATAGGCTAGATCAGGCCAGAAAGAGGCACAATGGGTGCTACTGCCCGATATATTGTCACTAAACAATGTGCTAGGTTTGCTCACATGCAGCTACTCAAACATCTCAGAACTGCAGGATAGAGTACAATGCATCACTAATTTGACATCACGTGGATGTTAGCCAAATGAGGAAGCAGCTGCCTTTTGAAGTTGTTCTCCATAAGATTTGTTATTAAAAGCAACTTTGAGGGTCAAATACGTGACAATAGTATGTATAAATCATCATCACCATCATTTCAGTTGAGAGACACAACTAAACAGAGAACGAAGCCTAACAGTCGTGAATTAACAAGTAACAACAGTCTTCGTACAGAGCTCTGATGAGAAGCTGTCACTAATTCAAGTTGGCAGTATATTAAGTAAACTAACTTACTTGTAGGCTGTATGTATACCTGATGGTTGCACCAATAATACTGATAGGCTTGCCTGGTCCACAGACTGCTATTCCACTGTCACGACAGTATTTTGCCGCATTTACCAGCTGACGACCCACACTATCGACATTTCCTATAAGAAAAGTCTCTGACACATCACCGTGAAAACCACGGAAGTAAACCTACAAAATCAACACACTACACTGCAGTCTATATAATAATGATGCCACAATGCTACCACAGCAGCTGTTTTCCACCTATGCTTAACAACTCTGTCCAAAGTTTAAGCACATATGCTGTGTTAGTCAACTACTGTAAAACATGTATACGCAAATTTTTCGAATTGCCCTCACCATAAAGGATCTGCATAGAATATCAACACTTCCATATATGATATGCAATATTCTTGGTAATAAACAGATAATATGATAGGAAAATTTGGCAATAAAATTGCATGAACTAAAGGAAACCGGAAACAAATTGCTTAATAATATTAACAGGAAAATATGCCAAATTTAAATGCAGCGAACTTTCTACGTGTGAAAATCGCGAAATTAAGATGCAGCAAAAAATAGTGTTTAACAGTAGTACATTTCACTGTCTAAATCTGTACTGCACTGTTCTTTTGGACCCACTGACATACTGCAGTGTTTGTTACTGATACATGTTTGCATGTAACTTTGCTTAGTTTTCCTATTCTCTTCTTCATCATATTATTATTTTTGTGTTTGTACCATGTGTCCATCTCAACAATAAATAAATAAATATAAATAACCAATGCTCTGCTGACGAATATTAATTAGTTAATGCTGAGAAACTACATTCAGTGGCAGACTAGTATACTTACAGTAACGTCAACATTGACAATATCGCCATCACACAGTGGCCGGTCATCGGGAATTCCATGACATGCAACATTATTAACTGACGTGCAAATCGACTTCAGGAATCCCCGATACAGGAGCGGAGATGGGTAGGCACCAGCAGATATACAGGCATTGTGTGCAATGAGATCAATTTCGTCAGTTGTCACACCACACTGAACTGCCTCACCAGCTGTGTTCAGCACCTCACGAGCTACCCTACAAATAGTCCATTGCAGTGTAATGCACTGAAGCTGTTAGTTACAAGACAGACACACAACAGCCAACACAGTAACAAATGTAATGTACACACACAATGCATATTACATTATGATGGTTGACTGATATATCAACGATTTAAGATGAAAGCTGTTAGTATAAGTGATAGTATGGAGCCCCACAAAGGGTGGCTGAAAATGCAAAGTGTCCAAAATTTGAACAATAAGCTGCGATAACTCCGCAATGGTACGAGAAAGGTTGTCAGTTACTATTAATCATTAATAGGAAGTCGCATACGGGCTTTCGATTGGTACTGATCTCGATGACCTTGAATGATTTTGAATGGCGTAATAGCTCTTATTTTGCATTTTTCACCAAATTCGATTGCTTTGCTGGCCAATTGCATCACAGTGGTTGAATAGACCTATAATGTCCGTAAATATAGTCTCCCAGTTCCAGTCTTCCCCTTTTAACCATAACTAACCCACGCTGCAGCGTGGTCTCTCTGCAATAGCTGAGATACTTGTAGTTATAATACTCACAGTTGAAAAAAGATTAACATATATGCAAGGATGGACACTTTGAATATCTGATTTAAACATTTAGACTGTTCAGACTGACATTCTGTTACAACTCCACCTTTTCGGTAGTGTTATTTAAAATGTGACACCTCAGTAAAGTTAAGGTGAATGTTTACGAAACTGCACAGTATTGTTTAAAACACCTGTCAGGTTGTGCATGTGTAGATGTCAGTTTGTGCGTGTGAAATTGTATTTAATTCAGTCCTTCAGGTGTGCAGTTGTTACTGCAAAATTTTCAGGGTCTCGCTTTTTCTGGACATGGTGTAGCTTGAGCTGTACTAAATGTTACACACTGCACATAATGTATACCTTTACATAATACACAGCTGCTGCTGCAACATCACAGCAGTCATACCTGCAAGCATCTCGCATGCCTCTGATCTGCTTTTCAGACTTCACCTCAATGCTGCGTTTATTGGACAGCCACGAGTTATGCACAATACGAGACAGTTTGCTGCCCACCGCATATGGAGGTCTTTCAATGTAATTTGGCACAAGACGTTCAGGTGACACTTTACCTGGATGAACTACCTGATAATTCGTTGTAGTATAACCAACATTATGCCGACTATTTGCACTGTCCAAAGATGAAGTGTTCTCATCACCCATAGTGTTTATAACTCGAGCTATTTGATAGCGACACGTCTGTTGTCTCCATTTACCATGCGTCAGTAACACAGTTACCCGTATGCCCTTCTTCAGCATTCTGTTCTGTCAGCACTGACACAAATTCATTACATAAATTAGCTAAAAACTTTATACAGATAACAAGAGTTCTCATGTCAGTATGTAACAATAAGCTAATGCAGAAAATGTAAATATATGAGCACATATGAAACTATTCTGTCAATGTCTCTGCAATTTTGAACACTAAACATATGCCGAAATCCACTTTTTCATTTCACAGATGTAATAACTTAGCTGCAACACTGTATGATTCAGTACGTTTTTTTAATCTTTTTTGCGCCATACAAATACTCGTACTCACTCACTCACTCACTCACATTAAAAATTACCAGAAAAAAACCAACCTACTCAAATTAACTCAACAGAAAAAAACTACACTATCAATACACCACCTGGAGGCATCCATCCATGCAAATGTGTGCAATAGGCCTTCCTAAATAAGCCCCACTTACACTTAACTAAAATGGCATTTTAAATAACAGCTTTGGAACTTTCAACACAGGGGTGGTTTACCGGTACACCACATGCATTTTGAAGATAAGATATCATATCTTACAGCAAAGTGGGATACATAGCAAAGTTTCTGCTGGATGTAATGTTAAAGACTTTAGTTATCTAGATAGTTTTTGAGAGCAATTTATATTCATTATGCCTAATCGCAGTGCATGAAATGCGATCTAGTTCGTTTGCAGTTGGAAAGTTAAGAGAATTATCTTAAATGATGTGGTTTGGCTGTGGTACTTTGCACTATTTCATATGCTTAGCATATAGAAATATGATCAGCGAGTAAAATAACAACAAAATTAAACACGCAACATATTTCTGAAAGAAGTATCACATTCACATTAGGTTAATATTTTATGTTTGTGCACACAAATGTACCATGTGCGTAAACACTAAATTTCAAAACTGACAGTTTTGATACCATGTCAAAGGATCAACATGCGCAGAAAAATAGGTTGCAGCAGCAAGTATAGGTTACTATATAGGTCAGTGCTATGAACTGCTGTCTTCATTTCTAATGTTTACTTATGAATAGAGCTGTAAAATTAACACATTAACAAACTTATTAATGCATTAAGGAATCAACAGCAATTTAAAAAATTAACACCGTTGAAAATTTTATCGCACTGCCAATAAATAGCTTAAAATAAGCTGTATAAGAACAAGATTGCGGAATCGGCACACCCTCGCTCAAACGTTTAGTATTACCATTACACAGCTAAGTCATAGTTATGGTGGTGCACCAATTCCGTACTCTTTCCATTATATATATATTTATAAACACATTAGCACAACAACTGTGAGGAACTGATAAATGAACATCCATTATTTAATGTCAACTGTCAAGCTCAACTTAGCACCAGCACGCAAACACCACATTCAGCACCAACAGGCTCTGTCATACAGTTGTTGGTTGACACCTACTTGAAACATAATATACATACACACAGACAAAATGTGCGTAATAACACGTTAACATGCGATTAAAAATATTAACGCATGCATTAAGACGACTAAAAATTAATCATTTTCAAGCTCTACTTATAAACTGATTACTTGTCTATTCAACTAACCAGCTTCTAGAGCATCTGAGGACATTTATTTTGCACTATATAAATATACTCCATTATTATTATTTTTAGGTCTTCCTGGAAAACAGCCAAGCAAGCACACAGACATTAAGTAAAAGAGAAAATAACAGGTTATTATTACTATTTTTATACTCCGGTAATATAGATCCAGGTGTTAAAAACAAACAAGTAAAAGATTAAAAGCAAATCTGTAATGGCTAGAGGCCAGGATAGTCACTGTCTCTATTACCCCGTATATAAGCCACGAGAAAATTGACAGAAGGTACGACTCAGTAAGTTGCATGTGTATCGCACACATAGGCACTAGGCTGTTTACTGTAAGCATTCACAGCCCTGCCAACACATCCGCATTGAGTGAGTAACAACAGCATTTTGATCCGTTCACCCGCTCACCAACCAGCTTTCAATTATCACCTGCCTAAATTGAATTTGAAACATATATTTTCGGACAAAATGACAAAATCTTGAACTTCTGCCATATTGGCAGCTACGGCTTTGCCCTGGATCCCAACCAGGAGATGGTAATGTGCAAGATACTACCTTTAACATAGTATCTCTTTATTTATGATAGTATTTTATCCTGTCTTATACTTTGTTTACAAACACAACAGCATAGAATACATAATACACTGGAACTTAGACATAGAACAGTGATGGGCAAATCTCAAATCTAATCTCATTCTCAAATCTGTAGTTCTGTACGTTTAAACTTTGAAGACAAATCTGAAATCTTGACTCGCATTTCACAGTAAAATGTCAAATTTCAAATCAAATCTCAAATTATAACAATAACAAATTAGGTCTATGTATCATCGAGTATCGACTTTCGATTGGTTGATACTGGTCTTTCAAAATTAACTTTTAAAAATTATTATTTCGGTTTCGTTGAATAAAAGGTTTGATCATATCAAGGCCAGGACTGGTAAAAACCAGGTTTTCTAGGAACCCAGTTAGGTTGTTAGGTTTTTAGGGTTTTTTTATTGTAAAAAGGTCGGCGACAAAATTACGACCCAGAAGTATATGAAGAACATCCCAAAAACCCAGCGAGCGAAGAATGCTTGAATGTGACCTTTATTAAACAAATTACACGATAAAAGAAGAAGAAAACTTGGAAACCTTTAAATCTGTGAAGTTTTCAGTTTTTTAACCTAAAAACTAAAATTTGGACTTTTTAGGTTTTAAAAAAACTAAAAACCTAGGTTTTTACAACCCATCTTGACAGCTTTGATCAAGGCTATAATGTCGTCTTTTATTGTGATTAATAAATTCAGATTATCATAAATGCGCAAATGTTCTACAACACCGTAGATAAGATAGATATGGAACTGGTAAAAAAGGTTAGAAAAAGAATAAATTCAAGTATCATTTTTTCATGTGTCGCGATTTTGTATAGGCAAACGTAAATTGCGTGCCTCTTGAATGAAATCGCTGAAAATTCTGAATATAATCAGTATCGCATCACACAGACTAATTGATCGAATCATGTGATGTTTGAATCAAATGGTCCATGCGATTTAAATCGCAAATGAATCGAATAATGATTTAATTTGCCATCACTGACTTGGAGTCACAACGGCCTAGAACCAGAGATTCTGTTAGAACTACGGGTCAGAGCCGCTAGGTGCTACGGCTGAGGCGCTACGAGCGAATATCGACTGAAAATCGGAGATTTCGCTTCAACGTGGTCGCTTTGACTCAAAATTTTAGCTAGAATGGGTCGCCTCACCAACCATTTTTTTCTCAGAAAACTAGGCTAAATGTTCTTTCGTATGGTATAACAATCTCGACTGATTTTTCTTTCGTTTTTGTCACAATCCACGCGTTTGACAAACAGACGGACGGACGGACAGACAGACGGACGGACAGAATTCTCATCGCTAGACCGCGTCTGCATTCCATGCAGCGCGGTAAAAACGAGCTCGTTGGGGTCAACATCTCACCATCCCTTCTCCCATTTTGCTCCCAAACTCCCATTTTCTAGCACCACGGAAGTCTTTTGACATTCTGGCGCTTTTACAAATCGGATTATTATTATTATTATTATTATTATTATTATTATTATTATTATCTATATCTGCCTTAAATGTACGTGAATCGCAGAAATGGCGGTCGAGAAACACGATGGTGACGTACAGATTTCAGACCGGAAGTGGAAATGTGGCTGTTTCGCGTATGCGCAATGAAAAATATACAATATAACCGTTATTTAATGGCCGAATCGTCGAAATTCCCATTTATAGACAAATACCCTCTCATTTCATCCGACCATAATTGTAGGAACAGTTTGGTCATTGTGGACTTCACTATAGGGCAGATACCACGTTCCACAGAACGTATTTTTAGTTTCAGTTAATAAGCTCTTATGCGGTTTCACATAAAACCACTGCAGGTAGCAGGCTGTACCAATGTCAGCTCTTTTATTCTGATATAATTTTTCTTAATTTGAAATTCTTACCACATGCATTTAGCAGAAAAAAGGTAATTATAGCCCCGGACCTTTCCCCCACTATAGGCCCACTGCGAGCTGCACAACCAAGAAAATGGTGTACAACACTATCTTTCGCATAATCTACGTCATTATCAAAAATATACAGTTTTACTAGTAATCTACAACATCTACATTGCTCGATGGCTACATTGCACAACATGTTTGTAGAACAACACAGATATTTCACATCTCGCCTAACTCGCGTGAGGTTCTCAAATTAGCACAGTGCACACAATGCTGTCATGTTTTTACTAAGCACCTGGGAGTTGCATGTCACTCATTAGTGGAAATATAGGAAAGAGGTCGAGGCGTCCCATGCGGCTGAAACGTGCTTCTGGCATCAGCAGATGCTTGACAATAACTGCTGCCAATATCAGACTGATCTGTCGATGAGTTGTCAAGTTCAGTCGCAACAGAACCTCGCCGTGCTGCTGATGCAGGTGCCACTGTTCCATAGTCGTCGTCACTAATCACCTGCTCGTGTCCAGCTGATGTCGATGCTCGACTTTTACTGCTCTCGAGCATTCTTGTTTTGCAGTACCGCATGTCCGCACTGTTCTCTATTTCTCCGGAGTCTAGCGCTGAACATTCTGAAGTTGGACTAGAAGCGTCGTCGTCGAGAGATGTTCGAGGCACACTATGCGACGACTGGAGCAACTTCGCTGTACAGCCGCTGCCTCCACTGCTGCTGCTTGCTACCTTCTCTTTCTGTATCAATAAACACAAACGACCAACTACACATCCGATAAATAACTATATTAGTATTATTATTATTATTATTATTATTATTATTTTTTTTTTTGCCCACTGGTACTTCATTCCCAGGGGCTTAGAAATTAACAAAGTGTAGATC
>Ga0209562_1000218_pt1 | contig 23718 bp, 22 predicted proteins | sample WorMetvacBELIZE2_FD_187399 | JGI IMG/M metagenome (GOLD analysis project Ga0209562, IMG submission 187399) | Marine gutless worms symbiont microbial communities from Max Planck institute for Marine Microbiology, Germany - Olavius vacuus BELIZE.2... | ecosystem: Host-associated > Annelida >... | reverse complement strand
GCTTAACGCGCTGCTTGCAGTGCGGTACACGGCGCTGTGGGTCGCCGTTTCGCCTCGTGCGTTCTGTGCGTTGATATCCGCCTTTCCGTGGTCGGCGCTCGGGTCAGCTTTTTTTCCAGCCCTTCCAGCCAGGGCGACGCTTACGCTTTTGCCACGGTCAAAGGCGGCAGCATAGTGCAGGGCGGTATTACCGGCGATATCGCGCGCCAGGTTGGATGCGCCGAGCCTTTGCAGGTTGCCCTGGATTTTTGACAGGCCGATTCGCGCAGCGAGCATCAATGCGGTGGCGCCCTTGTCTTTAACCGGATAATCAACCTGCGCTCCGCTTTGTACCAGGGGCTCAATCACTCTTGGGTGGTTGCCTGCCACCGCCCGGTGAATCGGCGACAGACCTTCGGCATCGTACTGATCAAGCGCCACTCCGAAGCGAGCCAGATGCTGTATATGATCGCCGTTGTTGGTTGGCACCGAGATGAAGACGGGCGTCCTGCCCTGGGCGTCAGGTGTGTTTGGGTTGGCTCCGGCGTTCAGCAGAATCTCGAGGTTTGCCGGCAGGTTGGCGCGGATGGAGCGGATAACAGGCGTATCACCCGATGCATCGACTTTTTCGATATTCGCGCCCTCGTCAATAAGGACTTGAATGACTTCGTTGCTGCGCGGTTGGGTGACCGCGAGCATCAGCGCGGTTTCACCGCCATCGTTGGGTTGATCAGCTGGTATGCCAAGCTGGATAAGTTGATTTATGGCGCCCGAGTTGCGATAGCGCGTGGCGAAATGAATATAGCTGTCGCCCGAGGTGTCTGTGGCCTCATGGTCGACGTAGTTGTGGGTCCTGGAAAGAAAGTTGCTCCTGTTTTTCGCCATGCCATGGCGAAGCGCGTCCAATCCATTTGGATCCGGCTGCAAGGGATCAAGCCCTGCCATGAGCAACCAATTGAATGTCTCAGCAGCGTCTGCGCCGGCAGCCAAGTGCAAGGGTGGAACGCCGTTTTTGGTGGGTTTATCCAGTTCCTGCCTGTAGGTCGCAAATACGCGCAGAAACTCCGGGTCGTTTTGCAGCACCGCCAGGTGGTAGGGCTCATGACCTTCATTGTCGTACAATCTTGGCGCGCCTTCATCCAGCAGGCGTGTCAGTTCTTCGACATTTTTTTCCGCCACCGCGTAGTGCAGTACGGTGCGTCCACCGGCGTCGCGCTTGCCGTAAAGCAGATTGCCGCGGACATAGTCGATCGGCTTCTCGATCAGCTCGATTGACAATTCGCCAATTGTTACGATCGTGGTTTTGGTCAGTTCAACCGCAGACTCAACCGCAGATCCGACCAACTCGCCTGCTTTCTGTACGCCTTTTTTCGTTGTGTCAGTAACCGTGGCGCAACTTGCGGCAAGAAAGAGAAGCAAAAAACCCGACAGCAGGGCGCGGACCGGACGAGAAGCGTGAATCATGAGGAATACCGCAGACTGAGCTTGACGAGCAGAGAAAGAATGGCGTCGCGGTTGTTATTGCTGCTGGTGTGAATGATAAAGCGAAACGAGCGGTTGCTCGTGGAAATATATCCGGCCAGGTTGGAAAGCCCCTCCAGCGTGCCGCTTTTGGCGCGTATGTCGACATCCTGATTATCGGCGATGCCGGCCTGCCGGTTGTACTGGCGCATCAACCCGGCATGAGGCGCAAAGGCGGTCAGAATGCGTTGCATGGCGGTTGGAGTAATGCGGTTGATGCGAGAAAGACCGGAAAGTTCGGCCAGCTTGAGTTCGTTGGGGGAAATAGCAAGATTGGCGTAGGCTCGCTTGCTCAGCAGGCCGACGGCCTCGGCAAGCTGCGCCGGTTGATTCAATTCAGGAGCGGCCTCAAGCAGCATTACCAGCCCCAGTTGGTTGGCGATAAAATTGTTGGAATATGTGAGCATGGCGCGCACCACTTCGCGCAATGTCCGGGTGTTGTGAAAAACCATGGTTTGGATGGTTTTATCAGGTGCGGCAGGTTCGGCGCCAGCGCCTTCCGTTTTGATGGAGCTTGAGTGGTTGTTATTGTCGATTTGCACACCTTCCTTCTCAAACAAAGCAATAAAAAGCTCGTGTGCGTAACGCTCGGAAAGCGCCCGATTGAGCCCCAAGTTGATGCGTTTGGGCGCGGTGTCCAGCAGATGAGAAAAATCCGCCGCCATAGGCAGTGTTGGCGTTTGCGACTCGGCCGACACCACTCGCGCGCCATCCAAGCGCAAGAACATTGTATTGAAATTCACCACCAGCGCGCCGTTGGGCGCGTCGTAAGGGTTAGTCGAGTTCTCCGAACCTGGCGGTAATTGCCACGCAATGGCGGGGCGGGCATTGAACGACAATTGCGCAAAATTGGTGTATCCGGCGGCCCTGATCTGCCGCGCCATCATGGTGATTGATTCGGATACCAGTAGCGGGTCGCCCCTGCCTTGGATGATGAGGTGGTTGCTTGCCGGGTCTATCCGGATATTGGTGGCAAAGCGGTAATCCGCTCCCAGATACTCCATCGCCGCCCAGGCGGTGAGAATCTTGATGATTGATGCCGGCACAAAACCGGCTGAGTCGCTGGGCGTTGCGTCACCGCCCGCCTGATGGAAAAAGAGCTGTTTGCCCTGTTGGTTGTAGAGGGCAGCCAATTCTGTGTGTTGGAGTTTGTTTCGCAGAGCCTGGTGGATTTCGGTTTCCGCACCGTTGGCGGCTGCTACCACCGGAAGGCTGCAAACCGGAGCCAACAGCAGAAAAAAAGACAGCAGGGCAGGGTGGATAGATTTCAAAGCGTGTACGCGGGCAGGAGCATGCAGCCGCCAGCATATCAAAAAGCAATTGATGCGGCGTTGTGAGCATTTCTGATTGAAGGAGAAAATGGCGCCCGGTTACGGTCGAAACCCCAGGGCGGGTTGCTATTTTTTTTGTTCATGCCGTCCGGTCATTACGGCATACTGCTGCCTTGTTGTTCATCCCGGCCTGGTGTGCGGTAACGCCTGCACACAGGCAGTTATATCCCCAATCCGCATGCAACCAGCAGAGACTCCCGGGACGCCGCCGCTTATCAGTTTGCGCAATTTCGTGGTTTTGCGTGATGAGACTCCGTTGTTTGTTCCTGTGTCCTTTGACCTGCATGCCAGGCAATCCCTGCAAATAAAGGCGGTTAATGGTGGAGGGAAGACCACATTGTTGCGTTGCTTGTACGGATTGGCGATCGACTATCAGGGCGAGGTCCTTCTGTACGGCAAACCCGCCGCGACGACGGCTTTGCGCCACCAGGCTGCCTATATGAATGACCGCGCCGGGGTCTACGGTCACCTTACCACCGAAGAAAATCTCGACTATATGCTGCTGTTGCACGCCATCCGGCTTGAGCGCAATCAGCGAGAGGAAACACTGGCGCGGGTGGGGTTGCTTGCATCCAGGCGCCTGCTTGCGCGTAGGCTTTCCAAGGGACAGAAAAAACGCCTGCACCTCGCCAGATTGCGGTTGTTGGACAAACCCATGTGGCTGCTTGATGAACCGTTCGACGGATTGGACACCCAGGGCCGCGAACTGTTGCGCGACATGCTCGCCGCGCATATCGCCGCAGGTGGGGCGGTGGTGTTCAGCTCACATTTGGATGCCCACGCCAGCTACCAAAGCCACTTGTTGCTCGAACTGCTGGGACTGGAACACCCGGAAAAAAGCTGAAGGCCATGGCGCAGCAGGGCATTCGTCTTATCGGTGGTCAATGGAAGCACAGTGTGCTCAAAGTACGCGAGTTGCCCGGACTGCGCCCCACTCTGGTACGGTTGCGCAAAACCCTGGCTGACTGGATGCGTCCATTGCAACCCCTGACAATGCTTGATCTGTTTGCCGGCACCGGCTCGCTGGGTTTCGAATTGGCTTCGGAAGGCGCGCGCAGAGTGGTGTTGGTTGAGCAGCATCCGCTCGCGGTGGCCGATCTGCGCGCCAATATCGCCCGCCTGCCGGGCGCGGCGGAACGAATGGAAGTAATAGCCGCCGACAGTCTGCTATGGGTGGGCGGACAGAGCGATGCGTATGATCTGGTAGTGCTTGATCCACCATTCAAAGCAGATTTTGCGACCATAGTCGTGCGCGCGACACAAAGCGCCGTGTGCGGCGCGCATACCCAAATCTACTGCGAACAGCCCAGGCGTAGTTGTTTGGCGCCTCCTCCAAGCTGGCGCGTGGAGCGTGAGGCGAGAAGCGGAGAAGTGGTTGCGCAGCTATGGATCAACGGGAAAAAGGAGAGTTAAAGGAAAGGTGCTATCAATCCAGCTCACTGAGGGCAAAACGACATCGCTCCCTGATAAAGCACTGTTGCCTCCTTCTGCTTTAGTGCTTTCAGTCCGTTTTCGCCGGTTGTGGGCATGGGACGATCCCCGACAAGACACTCAATAAAAAGCCGCAATCTCATTGGCGCAGGCAGCTTGGTAGCGGGTTAAAAAACCTGCCGCGAGGCGAAAGCCGCCAATGCGTCCTGCGCCGGGAATGCTTGAACGTGCGCCAAAAAGCGCTGAAAAAGGAAGTTGAACTGGGGTGGAAGGAATGCCCTTCGTCGGGGACGGGGCTTTAATTCGTAGTCACCAACGGCTCGCGCTCGCCGGGGCGAATCACGGCCGGATCGTAGGGTTTGCGGGCGAACACCATACGTACTCTGTCAGCGAAATGCTCAAGGGGGTAGTGGCTATAGTCAGGATCAAAGCTCGACTGATCCCAACGCTCGCAGAACTCGGCGCAATCATCGAAATAGGGGTGTCCGCGATGACGCTCGCGTGTATTCGGGTCAGCGCCAACATATTGACCACAGTAGAACAATTGAAACTCACCATGACGTCTGATGACCCAATGGCATTGTTCGCGCACGAAAGGTTGCAGTACTGCCGCTGCGTATTCACTGTGATTATACGGTGCAAAGGTGTCGCCAATATCGTGCAGCAGAGCCGAAATTATCCAGTCGATATCCGCGCCGTCACGCTCGGCGCGGCTTGCCGATTGCAGCGAATGATCCAGGCGGGAAATACGATAACCAGACAAGCTGTTTTCAAGCTCGGTTAACGATTCGAGTATCCGATTAGCGGCGCCTTTGGCGAATGCCCGCTCGTGCGCAAGCAGTAAATCGTAATCCTGCTGGTCTCCGTCCTTCATGCGGATGAACGCAACCTGCTCCATACCTTCCTCTCTTTGTATGGTTGAAATAATCTGGCTAGATCGTCCACATGTCGACGAACTCGTCGACAGGCGTGGCCAGCAACCTGTCGTGATCCAGGCAGAGTTGTTCAATGCGCGCGGCCTGGGCCGCCGGGAAGCGGGTGGTGAGGTTGGCGTGGAATTTGTTAACCAATACCGGCAGGCCTTCTTCGCGCCTGCGACGGTGGCCAATGGGATATTCGACTTCCACCTTGCCGCTGCTTGATCCGTCGGTAAAGATTACTTCTATCGCATTGGCGATGGATCGTTTGTCGGGGTCGTGATATTCCTTGCTGTAGCGGGTATCTTCTTCGACCTGCATCAGGTTGCGCAGCTTGTCTATACGCGGATCGGCGGCGATATCGTCCTCGTAGTGCTCGGCTACCAGATCGCCAAAAAGCAGACCGCAAGCGACCATGTATTGCAGGCAGTGATCCCTATCCGCCGGGTTGGCGAGTTCGCCTTCCTTGCTGATGATGCGGATGGCAGATTCGTGGGTGGTAAGCCTGATGGTTTGGATGTCGTCCAGTCGGCCGTTTAACTGCGGGTGCAGGCTTACCGCCGCTTCCACCGCCGTCTGGGCGTGGAACTCGGCCGGGAAGGAGATTTTAAACAGTACGTTTTCCATTACATAGCTGTCGAAATCGCGTTGGAGATTGAATTCCTTGCCCTCGAAGAGAACATCATAAAAGCCCCAGGTTCTGGCGCTGAGCACAGACGGCAGCCCCATCTCACCCTTCTGGGTGATCAGCGCCAGGCGCACGGCGCGGCTGGTGGCGTCTCCCGCCGCCCAGGATTTGCGCGATCCGGCGTTGGGTGCGTGGCGATAGGTGCGCAGCGACTGACCGTCGACAAAGGCCTGGGAGATGGCGTCGATGATTTGTTCGCGTTCAAGGCCCAACATGTTCGCCACCACAGCGGTGGAGGCGAGCTTGACCAGCACCACATGATCCAGCCCCACACGATTGAAGCTGTTTTCCAGCGCCATCACGCCCTGTATTTCGTGCGCCTTAATCATCGCGGTGAGCACTTCGCGCATCTGCAACGGCGCCTTGCCCAAGGTGCGGTTGTTGCGGCTGAGAAAATCGGCGGTGGCGAGAATGCCGCCGAGGTTGTCCGATGGATGACCCCATTCCGCCGCCAGCCAGGTGTCGTTGAAGTCAAGCCAGCGGATCATTGTGCCTATGTTGAAGGCGGCTTGCACCGGGTCGAGGATAAACCGGGTACCGGGAACGCGTGCGCCGTTGGGCACAAGCGTACCGGGAGTGATGGGACCCAGGTGCTTGGCGCATTCGGGGAATCGCAATGCGAGCATGCCGCAACCGAGAGTGTCCATCAGGCAATAACGGGCGATGCGATAGGCCTCGTTATTCCTGATTTCCGCCGATTTGGCATAGTCGGCAATTTGCGTCAGTAAGGTGTCTGGATCGGGGCGGTTGCTCAGGTCGACATTGGCGCTCATGGATTGTCCTTGATAGTGATGGTGAAAGGGTGCTTAGCGTTTGTCCAGCGGGATGACGCTACGCGGCTCGCTGCCTATGTAATTGGCGCTGGGCCGGATGATGCGGTTGTTGGCGCGTTGCTCAAAGATGTGCGCGCACCAGCCGGAAACCCGCGAACAGACAAAAATGGGAGTGAACAGCTTGGTCGGAATGCCCATAAAGGTATAGGCGCCGGCATGGTAGAAGTCGGCGTTGGCGAAGAGCTTTTTCTCCCGCCACATGACTTCCTCCACCCGTTCGGAAACGGCGAACAGACGTGTGTCGCCCACTTCTCCGGCCAGTCGTTGCGCCCAATCCTTGATGATGGCGTTGCGCGGGTCGCTGGTTTTGTAGATTGCGTGGCCAAAACCCATCACCTTGTCTTTGCGCGCGAGCATTGCGAGGAGTTCGCTCTCCGCCTGGTCGGGTGAATGCCATTGCTCAAGCATGGCGCAGGCGGCCTCGTTGGCGCCGCCGTGGAGGGGGCCGCGTAGGGCGCCAATGGCGCCGACAATACTCGAATGGATATCGGACAGGGTCGAGGCGATCACACGCGCGGTAAAGGTTGAAGCGTTGAATTCGTGCTCGGCATAGAGAATCAGCGAGACATCCAGGCAGCGTTGATGGTCAGGTTCGGGTGATTTGCCGTGCAGCCATTCGAGAAAGCGGCCGGCTATGGATAGGTTGTCGCTTTCGCACTCAATTCGTTTACCGTTGTGCGAATAGTGATACCAGTAAAGCATGATGCTCGGCAGGCTGCCCAGCAGGCGTAGGGTGGCGTCGTATTGTTCGTCAAAGCTGTTTTCGGTTTCGACACAACCAAGCGCGGCGCAGCCGGTGCGCATCACATCCATTGGGTGGGTGTCCGCCGGCAGGGCCTCGAGCACGCGGATGACGGCGGTCGGCAGTTGGGTGTGTTGCCGAATCGCTTCGGCAAAAGCGTCGAGTTGCCGCCGGTTAGGCAGCTCGCCATTGAGCAACAGGTAGGCGGTTTCCTCAAAGCTGCATTGCACGGCCAGGTCGCCGACCTCGTAGCCGCAGTAGGTAAGACCGGAGCCGCTTTTTCCCACTGTACACAGGGCGGTATCTCCGGCGGAGGTTCCGCGCAGACCGGCGGTATTGGCCGTTTGCACGGAGCTGGTGGATTGGGTTGCTGCCGTCATGGTTTCTCCTAGGGTTGATAGCTATCCAGGGCTTGCTCGTAGTCGTGGTACTTCAAGGTGGCGTAGAGTTGGTTACGGGTTTGCATTTCATCCAGAAGCGATTCCTGGTTCTGCTCCCGCGCCAGATGTTGGTAAACCCGTTCGGCGGCCTTGCTCATGGCCCGATAGGCGGAAAGTGGATAGAGCACCATGCGCACGCCGCATTCGGCCAATTCCTCCGCCTTGAACAGTGGGGTAATGCCAAATTCGGTGATATTCGCCAGCACCGGCGCATCCAGCGCGTTACAGAATGCCTGGTACTGGTCCAGATTGGTCACCGCTTCGGCAAAAATACCGTGCGCCCCCGCCTGGAGATAGGCTTGGGCGCGCGCAATCGCCGCATCCAATCCCTCGCCAGCCAGCGCGTCGGTGCGCGCAATGAGAAATAGATTGTGCTGGTTGGCGTCCACCGCAGCCTTTATCCGGTCGCACATTTCGGAGCTGGAGACCAACTGCTTGTTGGGACGGTGTCCGCAACGCTTGGCGGCAATTTGATCTTCCATATGCACTGCGGCTGCTCCCGCCTTGCCCATGCTTTTAATCGTGCGGGCGATATTGAAGGCGCCGCCCCAGCCTATGTCGATATCCACCAGCAAGGGCAGCTCGCAGGCTGCGGTGATGCGCTCGACATCAATCAATACATCGTGCATGGTGGTGATTGCCAGGTCGGGTAGGCCATAGCTCGCGTTGGCTACTCCTGCGCCGGAAAGGTAAAGCGCCTTGTGCCCGGCGTCCCTGGCTTGGATAGCGCAATAGGCGTTGACGGCGCCGACAATTTTCAGCGGACGGTTGGCTTCCAACTCGTCGCGGAAGGTTGAACCCGGGTTTTGCATAGGTTTGTGAAAGAGGGGGGAGGCGATTTTTACCCAGAGGTGTTTTTTTTGCAATACAGCATGACTCGTTTGAGTTAGCGTAATCTGTGGTCAGCGGGCGGATATGTACTGTGTTTACCGGACTTACGGCAGGTTGAAACCGCCGGAGCGAGAGGTTTTTTTTGCTGCAACGCAGCAAAAAAAAGAGCGGACGACCAGCGGGTTGTTATTATTTCATGGAAAAACAGTTACATATGTTATAATGGTACATTTTTTTTCAGCTAATATGTGCAGGATTGCCTTCCGTTGCCGTATTCTCAACAGACGAGGCAGTCGCTCAGCGTAGCTGGCGCAGAGAGGTACCCATCAATATGTGTGCGTGGTAGTTTTGCGAGAGCCTTCAGATAGGGTAGAATGTGCGCTGGTAACAACAAACCAGAAGCCCAGAACACCAACACCCCAATAATTCTTGTACTTGCACAGCGCATGACAAGTAATAAACAATAAAACATGTAACCATTCGTCAAAAAAAAACGACAACAAAGCTCTAGGGGAAGCAACCTCCGGTGGAGGTGGTTGCTATCGCCTGAGGCAGGGTTGTATGTCCCCCCTTTTACCAGTGATTTGAATCGGGTTTATCGTCATGATCATTAAGCACGCTTCTTCGGATAATCGACGCCTCGTTGCTGCGGTTTCGTTGATCGGCCTTGCGCTATTGGCGTCGGGGTGCGAACAGACCACCATCATTGCCAACGATGTTAAGGACTACGCCACTGGGAGCAGTTACAGCCGGGCGGTCAGCGTGTTGGTTTCCAAGGGACCTGTCCATGGCGCAAGCTGCTCGTTGTTCACCTCGGGTAACATTCGCATGGCCGGCCCGGTGGTCAGTAAAAAGGGCGTGGTGGATTTCGGCGATGTTGAGTTCCTCGCGCAAGGCGACCCTTATTATGTGTCGTGCAGCGGCGGTAACTATACGGATGAGGCAAGCGGTGAGTCGCTGACGCTTTCCACCCTTCGTGGTGGACAGATCATGAGCGGCGACACCATACAGTTTGTGGTTACTCCAGTTACGGAGGTTGCCTATCGCAAAAGCAGCAATGACCTGACGAAAGTTGATGAATACAACGCTAAAGTAGGCAAGACGCTGGGTTTGTCTGAAAGTATTAACCCGGCAACCACCATTCCGACCGATCTCCTCTCGCAACAAGCCAAGTCGGATGCTGCAGGCGAATATGGCGTCTGGCTGTCCGGCCTGTCGCAATTACGCAAGGACGGCGAGTTGGGCAGTACACAGGATGCGGTATTCAACAGCCTGGAAAGGTGTGTGGATACCCAGGAGGATAAGCTTGATGCCGATTGCTCTACACGAATGAGGCAGTCCCTGGAAAATCTGCTGACCAACAACGATGCTCCAGTCAGGTCAAACCTGGATTCCAGGGCGATTGCGACGATCAAGTCCAACCTCGAGCAGCGTGAGAAAGATAATGCGGCGGTGCGGGTGGAGAACATCAACCCAGCTACGGCGCAACGTGGTGGGCAAGGCCCGGCAAACTGGCGGATTATCGGCGCGGGTCTGAAGGGTTTGCAAGCGATCAAACTCAACCTGCATAAATGCCAGTCCATAGGAACTTCCAATCCCAACGGTACGCAGCGAAACGGCGTGGATTGCAGCAATGTCACTCTGCCGGATCAGACAAATGATGTGCTATTGATCCTGGTCAGCTCCTCAGGGGTGGAAGTGGAGCATTCTGTGCCGCTTGGCGCTGCTCCCCAGGCAACCTTTGGTGATTGGAGTCAGGGGAATGAGGCAAGTACCTACGGCAATCAATCATTTGATAACACAGTGGATATCGCCAGTCCGGATGATTGTTCCGCAGATATCACCTACAGCATTAGCCCGACAACTGACGTCAGCATAGACGCCTCAACCGGCAGGGTCACTCCATCGAGCACTTTCAGCGAGACCATTGAATATACCATCACCGCCTCCACCGATGGACGGAATGGACGATGCACCTCCAACACCACCAGCTACCAATTGACGATAACCTACGAACGAATCAACTACCCTCTCGCTTTTGTTAATCCGGGGCCTATCGCGAAGACCTATGGCGATCCCACCTTTGACAATTCCACTTCATGCACCGCTAGAAACCCCCCGAGGTATGCAACCAGTAACAGCGCAACCCCGGCAGCTGACGTTGGCGGCAACACGGGGACCGTGAGCCTGTTACGATCCGGGAGAGCAGTTATTACCGCCACTTGCGTGGCGCAACGTGATCTTGCCGGTGCAGGCGATACCACGTATTGTAGAAATAACCCGACCAGCTGTTATACCGAGGCTGGAACCAAAACCTATACTCTTATAGTTTCCAAGGCGGGAACGCTGAGTCTTGACTTTCAAAGCAATACAAGGGCTGTTTCCAGCACTGGCTTCACTGACTCTTCCCCATGGACAGTCAATCTCAACGGGTTTGCGGGTAACGACGGCACTTCGGATATTGGAGGAAGTATTGAGTACGAAAGCAGCAATACGGGTGTCGTTACCGTCGACAGCAATTCCGGGATCATTTCCGTGGCAAGTGGCGCCCAAGCGGGGCAAACAGCGGATATTACCGCTACCTTCAGTGGTTCCGACAAATACGAGAACACCACCGACAGTTACCGCATTACGTTGATCCAATGAGGAGATGATTTCTCCCGTCAATCCTGTTCCTGCATGCAGCGGTCATTTTCTATGCATAGAAGAACGGGATTTCCGGAAATCAAATCCAGGGTAAATAGCTCGCTGTTGAAGGCGTTCGACAGGCTGCAATCGCCACGCATGGAAAGGGTGTAGTTGCGGACCGGATAGAAAGCATCCGGCAGGGTGACAACGGCTTTACCCCAGGGAGCAAAGAGCGAAATGCGCTTATGCATCCACCCGCCCTGGATAACGCACGAGCGTTCAATCAGACGACAGTGATCCTGCGCGCCCATCCAGTCCAGCGAGGCAAAAGCGCGGCGGTATTCCCACATTAACCTGAGGTGGTAAAGTGAGTGGTCATAGCGGCCGCCGCCCAAGCCAAGGAGCATGACCGAGCACGCAGCGGTGTTTGTCCGCCTGGTTATGTAGTCCAGGGCTTTTTGGGTGTCGCTGCGATTCTGGTCACTGATTTGCAGGCGTTTGACTTCGTGGTTGCGGGAGGAATCAAAGTCGCCAATCACTAGATCCGGGATAATGCCGTGCAAGCGGCAGATGGCATGCGCACCGTCGCAGGCAATGACTGCACCCGCGCGCTTGGCCAGTTGGTTGGCGTTGGCGGGATAATCGTTGGTGTTGGTGCAGACCAGGTAGTCCGGCGCATCCGGTTGATCGGCGAAATGACGCAACAATCGCAATAATCTATTTTTGCTTTATATTCTTACGCTCGTTAGCGCGCCGGGGATTATTGCACCTGATAACTGATGCCGGCAATACGTTTTTCCCCCTGTTGTGTTATTTGCACCAGCTCCACCCTCCATTTGCCCGCCATATGGGTAAGCAGAAATTTCCATACCCGATAGCGCAGCGAGGGCGAAACGGTCACGTTGGAAGTGGTGTGCAGTTTTCCCTGATAATAGAATCGGTATTCAAGTGTGCCACTGTTGCCAACCGGCGCCAGCAGGCTGGTCCAGAAATAGGCCTCACTGAAGCGCATCAGTGGTTTCTTGAGATCAATGGGATCGATGCATTCAAAACGCATGGGGCGCACATCGCCTATACGTGCGCAGGTAATCGTTTCGGTGAGCAGGGCGGTTGAACCTTTCTGGTAGTAGTTGAAAACCTGTTGGATGGCCTCGGGAGAGGGAGCCGGAAGCTCGTCCGCCAGAGCGCCCGGCGCATGCGCGACACCCAGCAGCGTCAGCACTAAAAATTGAGTGGAAAGTCGTTGGAGAAACATCAGACCATTGTCTCGAGCAAATTGTTTTGGTTAAGCCAGGCGCGCCGGGCAAGTTGAAGCCTGTCGCCTTGTACCAGCATAGCACCAGTGGCAATCAAGTGGCGGCAGTCGGTTAAAAGTTTTTCCGGCGTGGTGAGCAGCCGATTGGCGGACTTTTTGAGTGAAACGCCCCCCTGTAACCGAAAAGCATTCAAACAGAACTGAAAAAACCATTCCTTGCGTGGCTGGGCGTGCGGCTCCGGGAAAGCGTGCAGGGCAACATAGCTCGCCGGGCTTTTTGGATTGGCGTAGCGGAGCAAACGGTTGCCGCCGACAAGGGTGATTTTTGCGTGCGCGCCCGCACCCAGAGCAAGGTAATCGCCGAATTCCCAGTAGTTGATATTGTGTCTGCATGCATGTCCTTTTTTTACGTAGGCGGATATCTCGTAGTGGGCAAAGTCTTTTTCGAGCAACGTTTTTTCAACCTGTGCGAACATGTGGTGTTTCATTTCCTCCTGTGGCAGGCCATCCGGCGGATGGGAGAAAAAAACCGTGTTGGGCTCCAGGGTCAATTCGTAACAGGACAGGTGCGGCGTGTTCCAGGCGAGGGCTTGGGCCAGATCATCGCCCAGCATGGTTGGCGTCTGGCCAGGCGCAGCGAAGAGCAAATCCAGATTAAAGCTGCGTACGCCGCTGGCGGATAGCCGCGTGAGCGACTGCTCCAGTTGCTCTGGGGTGTAATCCCGCCCCAGCGCCTCAAGCGTTGCGCCTTGAAACGACTGCACGCCAAGCGAAATGCGGTTGAAGCCGGCCTGCACATACCCTGCGTAGTCGTGTATGCGCCCTTCACCAGGATTGGCTTCAAGCGTCAGTTCGCAGTCCGGAGCGAATTCGACCTGCTCACGCAAGGCGGCGAACAGACGGGCGTACCACTCGGGAGGCAGCAGATTGGGCGTACCGCCGCCACAGTAGAGACTGGTAATGCTTCTACCCTGCGCCAGTTGGGCGCGGGCGCGCCATTCGCGCAGCAGGGCGTTCGCATAGTGTTGTGCGGCAGTGCTCAGGTCTACCGGATGGCGGTGCGAATTGAAATCGCAGTAGGGGCACTTGCGCCTGCACCAGGGCAGGTGGATATACAAACCAAGCGGAATTTCGGAACGGATCTCCTCCACACCGCAATCGCCAGTGGGCAGGTTTCAGGGCGGATAAACCAGGTTAAGCTGCGTCCCTGGCGAAAACGCCAAGAATTTCAGCTATTTGTTCCGGCGAGAGGTTGTGGTCGAAGACCGTTCCTATCCTGCCGTTTTTCTGGATCAAGTACCAGCGAGTGGAATGATCCACCGTGTAGCCAAGTGCGGAATCAGGCAGTTCGACCTTGTGGAAATAGGCGCCATAGCTTTTTGCCGCAGCAAGGGTGGCGTCCAGGTCGCCCGTCATGCCGATGCTGTCTGTGACGAAATGTTCAAGGTATTGTTGCAGGCGATCGGGCGTGTCGTATTCGGGGTCGGCGCTGACAAACACCACTTGTATCTGGTCGCGTTCCTGCGGCGTCAGGCGACCGAGTGCGGCCTGCATGGCGGCCAGGGAGGTGGGGCAGATATCCGGACAGCGGGTGAAGCCGAAGTAGAGCAGAACCACCTTGTTTGTCCAGAGCTCCGAGAGGCTGGTTGCTCCCCTGGTGGTGGTGAGACGAAAGTCGCCGCCCAGATTGGCAAAGGCTTCCCTGTCTTTCTCGAATTTGCCCAGGCCCTTGGCGAATTGTCGTTCGGATTGTTGATAGATGGAGACGCCGAATACGGCAGCCGCCACCAGCGCGAGTACGAGTGCAAGGTTGCGCGCATTGTTGCGACGTGTTTTGATGGAGGTATCGTTGTCGTTCATGGATTGCGATGGGAAGTGAAGGTCATGTGTGAGTGCATTAACCCCTGATTGGTGTCCAGGCTGAGTTGCGCGAGCCAGCGCATTTCGGCGACGGTGCATACTGGCAGTACGCCTGAGTAGCCGAGTGCGGCTTGATTGAGGGGTTTAAGCGGGTAGATGTTAATCCCCATATATTCATTCAGGCCAATCAATTCAACCGAGGCGCGTTTCACCTCAAGCGGCGAGCTGGCGAGGGGTTGCAATCGTATATTGAAGGGTTGCAGTTGTGATTCGTGTTCAACCTCCACCACCAGGCTCGCCACCGGGGATTGGTCGAGATAGAGGTCGCAGCGCGTGTCGTCGATTGCCCGGCAGGCAAGTTCACCGCCCCTTGTGTGACTTGACAGCCACAGCCAAAGCGCGGCGGCGCAGGCGATCAGCATCCCCATACCGGCCAGCCATAGCAGGCGCCGATCCGTTCTCCCCCCCTTTTCTTCCTTCATGTCGCTCCGGCGCCGGGCGCGCGGGTGCGCAACATAAACAGCAGCAGGTGCCAGATCACGCCAAACTGCACCGAAGCGCACAGGAGGTGCAGAGGTTGCAAAAAGGCCGGCAGGTTGAACAGCCACAAGCCCAGCCCCACCAGCAGATTGCCCACCAGCGCCGCGCACCAGATGCGCACCCAGTTGCCCAGACAGGAACGCAGTTGTTGATCCTGCCAAAGACGAAACTGGGTAAAGGCGAACAGGTTGAGCGCCACCAGGCTGAACAGCATGTGGATGGTGAAGGATGAGTCCAGCGCGGTGATCCATTCATTGCGTTGATCCGCCAGCACCCTACTCAGCAGATCAACCTCCTGGCGCAGTTGCAATCCCAGTCCCGTTTGCAGCAGCAACACCAGTCCGCATGCAAACAACCAGGGTAGATGGCGGTTATTGGGCAAGCGTGGTGCGGGAGTGGCGAGTTGCATCATGGCGTGTAGACAGGCTATGACCGCAAGTGCGAGCACCATGTGACTGCTGACCATTAGCGGGTGCAGGTGGCTTGCCACCACCACTGCTCCCATCCAGGCCTGAAAGGCTGTAAGTGCGAGCATGGCGATGAGCGTCAGCATCAGTGGCCGGTTGCGCGCATGCCTGGCAAGGCCGCAGACAAGGCAGGCGAGCATCAGCAGACCCACCACCAGGCTGGCCATGCGGTTGCCGAACTCAATCCAGGTTTTCGTCGCGTTGAATTTTGTTTCGGCATAGCCCTGGTCGGCGTAGATATGCTGGTAGTCGGGCGGCAGTTGTTCAACGCTGGTGGGTGGAATCAGCATGCCGAAGCAGGTCGGCCAGTCGGGGCAACCCATGCCTGCGCCACTGGCGCGTACGCTTGAGCCAATCAGGATGAGGATATAGGTTGCGAGCAGCGTAACCCCAACCAGCCGAATAAATTTCCCGGGTTGGACGCCTTGAGTTTGGTCTGCGGCCTCCCTCAGTTTATGGTTGCGCATTCGTTTCGCTTTGGGCGGCTGCGTTGCTTTGTTCAGGGGTTGTGTACAACTCAGGAAGTTCGCCCACCTGTTCCACGCTTAAGCTTCGCTCATCAATCGCTTTCATCTTGCCGGTACGGTTGCTGAAGGTGGTCATGTTCACCTTGCCTGCTTCTTCGGACCAGCTGTACACCACGCGCAGATCGCGTTGCAGTTTGTTGTTTTTGAACCGGTAGTAATCAATCCCGTACTGGCCGTCGCCCTCCCAGGGCGAGCTGACCAGCTGGTGCTCGGCAATGAACACCGGGTTGGCGATGGCGTTGAGCAGTCCGTCGGTGCGAAACAAGCCATCATCGGGTTGATGGATGAAGTAAATGCGTGAGATGTCGCGCGCGCGTTCGCCGGTGAAAAACACCAGGTCCATCCAGCCATCGAAGTTGGCGTCGAGCAGGTAGGGCCCAGGGCGGGGGTGCAGGAGCTCAAAGTGGTTGGAGCGCATCAGACGGAAGAAATCAGTGCGTTGTTTGACAGCCTCCTTGCCATGGCTATTTACTTCAAACAACAACAGACTGTGGAGCAGGTAGCCATCCTGGGTTTTGCGCCCGGTGACGCCTATGCGCAAGGGCGCTTCGCCTTGCTTGAGGACCAGGTCGCGGCGATAGATGATTGGCGCCTGGTGCAGAAAAAGTAGGTGTTCCTGTATGGATATTCGTGCGCAGGTGACGTCCTGACCGCAGCGGATTCTGGTATCCACACGCCATTTGTTGTGCTTGCGCCTCAGTTCCTCTTGGCGACTCAGAGGAGTTGCGGCGAAGCGAGCCGAGTACTGACGCTCCATTTGATCGTGCAACAGGCCCACCACGGGATCGAGACAGACCGCCTGGTCGTGATCGCTGCTCAGGTCGTAGCACTCAAAAGCGTTGGTGATCGCTTGTTCTTCCTCCTCGTTTGTTGCGTTTGTTGATTGGTCGAAAAAGTTGAAAACCTCCTGGTCGGCCGCCTGTACGGGCGCGCCAATTCCCAGCGCGAGCAATAAGGCAGGAATTCGCATCCGCCAACAGCAGCGCGGGAGCAAGGGATCAGGAAGCCGTGGTGTTGAAGCCGGCATCGACATAGACCACCTGACCGGTAATGCCGCTGGCCAGATCGGAGGCGAGAAAGGCGGCGGTATTGCCCACTTCGAGCGTGGTGATATTGCGCTTGAGCGGTGTGCGCGAGGCGTTGTACTCCAGCATGGCGCGAAAATCACCAATTCCCGAAGCGGCGAGGGTGCGGATGGGCCCGGCGGAAATGGCGTTTACCCGCTTGTTTTGCGCTCCCAGCCCACGCGCCAGGTAACGTACGCTTGATTCGAGCGCGGCCTTGGCGACGCCCATCACATTGTAGTTAGGCAAGGTCAGGACCGAGCCGAGGTAGCTCATGGTCAACACAGATGCGCCGTCGCGCAGTTGCGGCGCCAGGATGTGGGTGAGGCCGGTAAGGCTGTAGGCGCTGATATCCAGCGCCAGGCGAAAGACAGCGCGGTTGGTGACATCCACATATTCGCCTTCAAGCGCTTCTCTGGGGGCGAAGGCGACGGCGTGAACCAGTACATCAAAGCCGTCGGGCCAGACCTGGCGTATGGATTCGGCAAGGGCGGCTATTTGCGCATCGTCGGCAACATCACAGGGAAAGCAGCGGCCCACGCCGTTGTCCAGCTTGGCGGCGCAATCCTCTACGCGTTTTTGCAACTTGTCGTTTTGGTAGGTGAAGGCCAACTCCGCTCCTTCGCGGTGCATGGCTTCGGCAATGCCAGTGGCTATGGATAACTTGCTCGCAACCCCTATGATCAGGGCTCGTTTATTGGTAAGCATGGGCATAAGCATTGGTAAAGTTGGGCAACGGCAGGATTGTAGCCGACTGCATTGGGTGAGGGGAGTGGATAAGGAATCAGCGCAGCCGTATCTCGTGAGCTTCTCATGTGTGAAACACTGATTGCGTGATTTTAATTTTCGCTTGAATTATTTTTCCAATTCGGTTATTTGTCTACCGACCACGCGTGACCACATGCTTGGCGCTCAGGGTTTTCACAAGGAGGAAGTATCATGACGAAACTCGTATATAACATTTGCTTGGGGTTGGTTTTTGCGTTGCTGGCCCTCACGGTCAGCGCTGCGGATCCGATCAAAATTGCTCTGGTGCACGGCATTTCCGGCTCCACCTACGAGGTGTTTTCAAAGCAAACCCAAACAGGCTTTGAGATGGGGATTGAGTACGCAACCAACGGCACAATGAAGGTGCGCGGACGCGAAATCGAACTTATTTACAAAGACACCAAGTTCAAACCCGATGTAGCGCGCGCCGTCCTGGCTGAAGCCTATGGAGACGATGGAGCTCTGGTCGCCGTAGGGGGAACGTCCTCTGGAGTGACACTGGGGATGCTGCCCATAGCTGAGGAATACGAACGCATTTTGCTGGTGGAGCCGGCGGTGGCGGAAAGCCTTACCGGACCGGACTCCAACCGTTATGTATTCAAAACCTCGCGCAATTCCTCCATGGATATGCAGGCGCAGGCTCTGGCGCTTCGTCCCGACTCTAACCTCCATGTCGCCACACTGGCTGAGGACTACGCCTTTGGTCGCGATGGAATAGCCGCATTTAAATCATCTCTGGAGGGTACGGGGGCCAATGTGGTCACCGAAGAATATATCCCCCAGGGGACCACAGACTTTACTGCGGTTACCGAGCGGATGTTCACGGCGCTTAAGGACAAGGATGGACGCAAGGTCATCCTGATATACCTGGCGGGCGGCGGCGACCCTCTGGGCAAGATCAAGGCGATGGGACCGGAGCGTTTTGGCATCGAAATTTCAACCGGTGGACATATTTTGCCGGTATTGCCAACTTACAAGGTATTGCCCGGCATGGAAGGGGCGGTCTACTACTACTATGAAGCCTTCGACAACCCCATCAACAACTGGCTGATTACCGAGCACCAGAAGCGCTTTGATTCACCACCAGACTTTTTCACCGCCGGCGGCATGGCGGCGGCCCTTGCGGTGGTCAAGGCGCTAAAAACGGCCAAAAGCCTGGATACGGAGGGGTTGATAAACGCAATGGAAGGCATGACTTGGGACACTCCCAAAGGGGAGATGACCTTTCGCACCGAAGATCATCAGGCGCTGCAATCCATGCTGCATTTCCGCATTCGGGTTGACGATAAGGTCAAATGGGCGATTCCGGAAAAAGTTCGCATCATCGATCCAGACGAAATGGATATTCCAATAGGGCGCAGGAACTAGCTTCATTCACTTAAGCCCAATGAGCGCCGTGCTGGAAACGCGCGGACTGACTGTTCGCTTTGGTGGGCATACCGCCGTATCGGCGGTCAGTTGCGTTTTTCAGCCGGGGGAGCTTACGGCGATTGTGGGTCCCAACGGGGCCGGAAAAACCACTTGGTTCAACATGATCTCCGGCCAGATAAAACCCACTTCCGGGCAAATTATCAAGGCCGGTCGGGACATTACCAACCTCTCGCCCTCATCCCGCGCCAGGCTGGGTTTGGGGCGTGCGTTTCAGCTTACCAATCTCTTTCCCAGGCTCAGCGTGCTGGAAAACATTCGCCTGGCGGTGCAGGCCAGGCTTGAAATGGGGTTGTATATGTGGCGTTCGGTAAGCGCTTACAGCCAATTAACCCATCAAGCGGAATCCTATCTCGAACGAACCGGGCTGCAAAAACTTGCTCACGCGTCGGCGGCAACCCTGTCGCACGGTGACCAACGCAAGCTGGAGGTGGCGCTACTGATGGCGATGGAGCCGGATGTGTATATGTTCGACGAGCCGACTGCGGGCATGTCGATGGATCAGGCCCCGGAAGTGCTTGAATTGATTGCAGAACTCAAACAGGACACCGGCAAGTGCATCCTGTTGGTGGAGCATAAAATGGATGTGGTGCGATTACTGGCGGACCGTATCGTTGTTCTCCACAATGGCGAGTTGCTTGCCCAGGGCGCTCCGGGGGAGATGATGGAATCGGCGCTGGTTCAAGACGTTTATCTGGGCAAAGTCAGCAAAAGCGCCGCGTGAGCCTGCTCAAGGTTAACTCGTTGCGGGTCATGATCGGGCAGTATGCGGTTTTGCACGATGTCAGTTTCAGCGTACCGGAGGGCGGGGTGTTCGTGCTCCTGGGACGCAATGGGGCTGGTAAAACCACCACCCTGCGTACGCTAATGGGTTTGTGGAAAGCCCAACCCGGAGCGGTGATGTTTCGAGGCAAGGACATCTCGTCCCGGCATTGTGCAGACATTGCCCGCCTTGGAATAGCCTATGTGCCGGAAAACATGGGTATTTTTGGGAGTCTGACGGTGGAGGAAAACATGCGCCTGGCCACCCGGAACAGAGGCTTCGACGACTCCCGTTTACGCCGGGTTTTCGCATTGTTTCCGGCGCTCGAACGCTTGTGGAAGATGCGCGCCGGCTTGTTATCCGGCGGGCAAAAACAAATGCTCTCGGTGGCGCGCGCCATAATCGAGCCCAGAGATCTGATACTGGTTGATGAGCCCACCAAGGGGTTGGCCCCCACGGTAGTGCAAGATATCCAGAAGACATTTGCCGAAATATCGCGCCACACCACTATTCTGCTTGTGGAACAGAACTTTGCTTTCGCCGCCGCTCTGGGGCGACACCTGGCGGTTATTGAGGACGGTATAAGCGTCCATCAGGGCAGGATGGCCGATTTTGTGGCCGACGAGTCGCTGCGACACAAACTTCTGGGACTTTCGGCATGAGCGGGGCTGCGGCGCGTCTTGAACAATGGTTCAGCCGTTGCGGGGGCGTATATCTGCTTCCGGTGACCGTCGCCATGCTTGCATATGTGATTATTCCTTCCCCCTCGAGCTGGCTGACTCTTACGGTTGCAGGGCTTTCCATGGGGATGATGTTATTTCTCATGGCGGCGGGACTGTCGTTGGTGTTTGGCCTGATGGATGTACTCAATTTTGGCCATTCAGCATTCATTTCTTTTGGAGCCTTTATTACAGCCACAGTACTGTCGTTGCTCTCGTCCTGGCTGGATTATCCCTGGCTGGGGTTGCTTGCCCTGTTGTTGGCGATGATGGCCGCAATCGGCTTTGGCCTGGTCGCAGGATATGTATTTGAAACCCTGATCATCAAACCGGTATATCGTGACCATCTTCGCCAGATACTGATCACCATGGGCGCCCTGATCGTGGCCGAGCAAAGCATCCTTATGATATGGGGGGGATCCCCCATAACCGTTCCGCGTCCGGCTTCCTTGCAAGGCGCGCTCATACTGGGTGAGACATCCATCAGTATCTACCGCCCATTCGTTTTTTTGCTTGGGGCGGTCATTTACTTTGGGCTGTATCTGTTGCTGAACCGTACTCGCATAGGGTTGTTAATCCGCGCCGGGGTGGAAAACCCGGAGATGGTGGAAGCTCTTGGATTTCGCGTCAATCGCCTGTTTATTCTGGTATTTGCGCTTGGATCGGCGTTGGCCGCCTTGGGAGGCGCCATGTGGGCGGGATACGAAACGCTCATCACCCCGGCGCTGGGAACCGAAATGCTGGTGGTGGTGTTCATAGTGGTGATAATCGGCGGCCTGGGCAGCATTGAAGGCACGCTTCTGGGAGCGCTAATGGTTGGCCTAACGCTGAATTATGTTGGCTTTATCGCCCCCAAGCTGGCTCTGGCGTCCAATATGCTGTTGATGCTTCTGGTGTTGCTCTGGCGTCCCAGGGGACTTGCCCCGGCAGTGAAATAATTTCAAAAGGAACATGTTCTACTCAATGCATGGGCAACAAAGCGTCAAGGCGCTGGTGTGGCTTGTGTGGGGGTTGTTGCTTTTTTCCCCTTTTCTGTTTCAGGATGTGCGTTCTCTTGAAGTGGCGGCGAGGATTTGCGTGTTCATAGCCCTGGTTGCTTCCTACGACCTGTTGCTGGGCTATACCGGCATAGTTTCCTTTGCCCACACCATGTTTTTTGGCCTTGGGGCCTATGGGTTGGCGATTGCTTCACGAACATTGGGCGCCGGTTGGGAAGCGGTACTGCTTGGAAGCGCATGCGGCTTACTGGTTTCGTTGCTGGTGGCTCTTCTCGTAGGCTTGCTCAGCTTGAGAGTCAAGGCAATTTTCTTCGCCATGATCACCCTGGCGACGGCTAGTGTGGCGCTGGTGCTGGTATCGCAGCTCTCATCTTTCACCGGGGGCGAGGATGGCTTGACTTACCGTGTTCCGGAGCTGTTCAAAACCTCCACAGCGCTACTGTACAACGCTGAAGGCAAGGTGGCCAGGCTCTTCGGGGTCAAACTTAACGGCAAGCTGGCCGCCTACTACTTTGTATTTGTGATTTCCCTTGCCGCCTTTTTGTTTCTGCTGAAAGTGGTCGCATCGCCTCTTGGTTCGGTGTTGCAGGCCATTCGCGAAAACGAGGCGCGGGCGGAAGCCATAGGCTACAGGGTGGTGCTCTTTCGCACACTGGTATTTTGCCTCGCGGCCATGATCGCATCGCTTATGGGTTCGGTTTACGCTTTGTGGCTCAAGTACACCGGCCCGGAAACCAGTCTGTCCTTTTCCATCATGATCGATATTCTGCTGATGGCTGTCATAGGCGGCATGGGAACCATGCGGGGCGCCGTAATCGGCGCCTCGCTGCTGGTGATTGCTCAGTATTACCTGCGCGACCTGATGGAGGCAGCCATGGAAGCCACCGCGAATTTGCCGCTCTTGCCCTTGATTCTCAACCCCGATCGGTGGTTGTTGTGGCTGGGCATTGTGTTTATCCTGCTGGTGTACTTTTTTCCTTCCGGCATTGTTGGAACATTGCAAAAAAACAAAGGACATTCATGACGCAACCACAATCCGATTATCTTTCCCTGCTGGGTCACGAGGTGCATGTCACCCGCTGGGGCGACGCCGCCAATCCTGCCCTCGTCATGTGGCATGGTCTGACGCGCACCGGGCGTGATTTCGACGAACTGGCGAGTGCGTTTGCCTCGCGCTTTTTTGTCCTTTGCCCGGACACCATTGGTCGCGGCTTCTCCTCGTGGTCCGATAACTCCCTCGAGCACTATCAACCCGCATACTACGAAAAGCTGGCGCTCGCCATGCTCGATACCTACCAGATCCCCGATTGTGACTGGTTAGGCACATCAATGGGAGGATTGATAGGCATCCATCTGGCGTCGGGGGAAGGGCGAAGTCGGATACGCAGACTGATTCTCAACGACATAGGGCCCGAAATACCCCAGGAGGCGCTCACGCGCATATTGACCTACGCTGGCGAGCTTCCGGAGTTCCGCACCCTGCTCGAAGCCGAAGGCTGGTTTCGCACTATTTACACGCCTTTCGGCGCAGCTCCCGATGGCTTCTGGCGGCGCATGGCGGAAACTTCGCAGAGGCGAAAGGACAACGGAGCCTTCACACTGCACTACGATCCCGAGATCATCACCGCCTTGCGCGCCAACCCCGGGCAACTCGAACTATGGGACAGGTACCAGGCTATCACCCTTCCCACCCACCTGTTACGTGGCGCCGCCTCCGACCTGGTATCGGAATCTCTGGCGCAACGCATGTCCGAAACAGGACCAAAACCCCGGATTACCAATTTTACGAATTGCGGCCACGCCCCGGCGCTCGCCAACCAGGCGGATATCGCCATGGTGCAAACCATTATGGATGCCCTTGCCTGACCAAACGCCAAATCCTGGACTGGGTCGCGCAACATCTGTGAGTTGTTACAACCTTGCCCTGCCGACGATCGTCGCAATGGGAGAACCTGGGCAATCGACATGCCCATCGGCATGCTCCCCAC
>Ga0209562_1000217_pt1 | contig 23873 bp, 16 predicted proteins | sample WorMetvacBELIZE2_FD_187399 | JGI IMG/M metagenome (GOLD analysis project Ga0209562, IMG submission 187399) | Marine gutless worms symbiont microbial communities from Max Planck institute for Marine Microbiology, Germany - Olavius vacuus BELIZE.2... | ecosystem: Host-associated > Annelida >... | reverse complement strand
CCCACATCCCGCTCGAACTCACCCTGGTTGCGGCCCACCCGGACGATCAGACAAGCATCCGCATCAGCGGACTTCCGGATGCGTTAAGCCTGACCCAGGGCGCCAAACAGGAAGATGGAAGCTGGGTGCTGGCCCCGGATGACCTGACCAATCTCGCCATCACCGCCCCCACGCACTGGGCGAGCGATCTGCAACTGACCGCCACTCTTTCGACCTTTAACCCCACCACCGGCGCCAACAGCGTGCTGACAAGGGAGATAACAACGACGATCGACGCCGTGGCGGATGAGGTGCATCTGGACTTTTCCAACGGCGACAATCGCGTTGATGCGGCAACGCCGGACGCCGAGCTCAACGAACGCAGCGTCACCGAGCTTGAGCTGTCCATAGCCACGGACGACCCGCGCGAGTTTCAGTACATCCTGATCAGGGGCGTCCCTGCGGGCGACAGGCTGACGGCGGGCGAAGTGGTGAATGATCCGGAGTTTGGAGAGGTGTGGAAGATCACGCCCGAAGAATTCGACAACCTGCGCCTCTACGCCGAGGGCGAGGCCGAACACTACGCCATAGAGGTGATTGGCTGCACCGTGGATACCGACCCGGATACGGGCGCGCAGGTGCGCAACACCAGTACGATTGAACACACCATTTCCAGCAGCCCCCTGGCGGTCGAGGCCGATCAACACCTGCTGGAAGACGCCCACATCCCGCTCGAACTCACCCTGGTTGCGGCCCACCCGGACGATCAGACAAGCATCCGCATCAGCGGACTTCCGGATGCGTTAAGCCTGACCCAGGGCGCCATACAGGAAGATGGAAGCTGGGTGCTGGCCCCGGATGACCTGGCCAATCTCGCCATCACCGCCCCCACGCACTGGGCGAGCGATCTGCAACTGACCGCCACTCTTTCGACCTTTAACCCCACCACCGGCGCCAACAGTGTGCTGACGAGGGAGATAACAACGACTATCGATTCGGTGGCCGATACCCTGGTGATTGATTTTCAGGCCGAGCCGACCACCAGCGAAAGCCAGGGCGCCGATACCCTGACCGGAACGGATGCGGCTGAGCGCCTCTACGGCGGCGGCGACGGCGATACCCTGACCGGCGGCAGGGGCGACGATGCCCTTTACGGCGACACGGCCAACCGCTTCGCCGCCACCCCGCTGGCGCTGCTGGTCGATACCGCCGACGCCAGAGAAACCCAGCACCTGGCCATAGAAGGCATCCCGGAGGGCGATTACATTGGCGATGCCAACGGCAACCAACTGGGCCAATGGCGGACGGTCACCCTGCCGGATGGGGACGCTTCCAGGGTGTGCATACTCACCCAAAGCGAAGCGCGGGATGTCACCCTCTACTCCAAAACCGACGCCGGGGACGATGCCGCCACCAGCGGCTTCAGGGCCAACGACGATTACGATATTCGCGCCTGGGTCTACACCACCGATGTGGACCCGGACACAGGCAGGGCGAGCATCGCTTCCAGCAGCCGGGACTTCAGCATAGTCCTGCCCGACGATCCCACCGGGGAAGACACCCTGCGCGGCGGCGAAGGGGCCGATAGCCTTTATGGCGAAGCGGGCGACGACGCGCTCCATGGCGACGCCGGGGCGGACAACCTCTACGGCGGCAGTGGCGACGACAGGCTCTACGCCGATCATCAGGACGCCGTCATAGACGGCGGCAGCGGTGCGGATCAGCTCTTCGCCCAGGGCCACAGCCGGGGGCTGAACCGCACCTGGGGGGTGGATACCTTTGGGGTGGAAAGCGCCACGGGCAACGGCTCTAACGACCGACTGATCGGCATAGGCGCTACAAGCGAGCTGACCCTGGACGGCGCGGGAGGAGACGACACCCTGATCGGCGGCGGCCACGACGATACCCTCACCGGCGGCGGCGGCGCGGACCGGCTGGACGGCGGCGCGGGCGACGACACCCTGTATGTGGACGCAAGCGACACCAGCATAGCCGGCGGCAGCGGCGACGACACCCTGTATGTGCAGGGAGGCGCTGGCGTCAACCTTGACTTGGGCGCAAGCCGTATTGAAACCGCCCATGGCGGCGTCGGTAATGATACCTTCCGTAACAATGGCGCAAACGGCGCAGCCGACACCCATATAGACGGCAAAGGGGGGAACGACCATATTCAGGGCGGCGCGGGGCAGGACACTCTGACGGGCGGCGCGGGTTGGGACACCTTGGACTACGGCCGCTCCAACGCGGGCGTGCGGGTGGACCTGGCGGCCAACAGCGCCGCGGGCGGCTACGCCGAGGGCGACGCCATTGCCGGTTTTGAGCATCTTAAAGGCTCAAGCCACGCGGACAGGCTCTCCGGCGACGACGGAACCAATCACTTTACCGCCTCCGGCGGCAACGACGCCATAGACGGCGGCGCGGGGCTGGACAGGGTCTACTACCAGGGTAATTTTCTTGATTACTGGAACAACAACCGACTGGACCTGGATATTGGGCGGCGCTCGGCCAGGGTCACCCAGGCGGATGGTTCCAGAGACAGCCTCACCAATATCGAGGAATTGCGGTTTGCCGATCGCACTATCTATCTGGATGGGCGCAATAACGGCATCATCACCAGAGCGGACGGCGATATCCGCTTTGACGCCGGCGGGAACAGGCTGCTTGAGGATGTGCTCGCCAACAACAATCAGGCCACCGGTCACGCCGAAGGCGCGGTTAGCGGCGAATACCGCATCCGCAATAGCCAACTGATCGGCAATGATGTGGATATCGACAACGATCCGCTGGATATTACCGCTGTGTGGGGCGCGCAAAACGGCAGCGTGCGTATGGCGGGGGATTCGATTTATTTCCGCCCGGATCGGAATTTCAACAGCGGCAACAGCGCCTCCGATCACAACAACGCCAGACACCAGGGCGACGCCGAGTTTTCCTACAGAGTATCAGACGGCAGGGGAAGCCAGGTTACCGCCACCGCTACTCTGGATATCCAGGCGGTTAATGATGCGCCGTGGATAGATGTGGATGTGGAGGAACGAACAAATGAAATGTATCCCAATAGAGGTGCTTTTGGTAGAGAGGATAATTCATTACATAACTATAAGTACTACAAGTTTGATGTATTTGATGTAGATAATGAATTTGATGATATTAGCCTTGGTCTTGCTAGTAGTGTCGATGGGACCAAAACAAGAACGCACCCTGGAGGAGAAGGTAAAGCTCTTTATGAAAAATTGTTTATCAAGGGTTATACAGATTTATGGCAATTTAAGGTGCGTACTAACGGATACATGGAAAATAATGATTCTTACACAATAACAGCAAAAGATTTAAGCGGAGAAGCGGATAGTGCAACTGGCATAATGCACTTTAAGCTCTGGGGGGATTCAGGAAATTGGTTCGATGATCGAAAGGAACATACTGGAAATGGATGGAACAACTACGGAAGCTGGATAGAAGAAAGTACAAAATCTGGTGAGAGAGACTGGGGGTTTGCTTTAGGGATTAACTTTCATACTTCGGATGGCGATTTTAATTTTCCTTCATGGAATTATAAAATGTATGAAGAGTGGTATAAAACAAAAAGCTATGCTCCCATAACTATTGATTTACAAGCTGATGGCTTGGAATTCCTCTCCTTTGAACATGGAGTATACTTTGACGCCGATATGGACGGTCAAGCCGAGCAACTCGCCTGGATTGGCGCGGGCGACGCCTTTTTGGCCTACGACTACGACGGCGACGGGCTGATCAACAAGGCCGACGAACTGGCCTTTACCCTGTGGCATCCCGATGCGCAAACCGACCTTGAAGGCCTGGCGCTGGCCTTCGACACCAACCGGGACGGGGTGTTTGACAAGCTTGATGATGCGTGGGATAGCTTTGGCCTGTGGCAAGACGCCAACGGCGACGGTCTGACCGACCAGGGCGAGTTCACCCCAATTACCGAGAGCGATATCGCCTCGATCAACCTCACCAGCGACGGCGAGGCCTATACCGCCGCCGACGGCGATGTGCTGGTGCACGGCGAAACCACCTTTACCCGCACCGACGGCAGTACGGGCACAGTGGGTGATGTGGCGCTGGCCTATGTGGAAAACGGGGAATCAATCCCCCCGGAGACAACGGCTGAAGACACGGACGGCGTACAAGCAGCCGCCACGGCAAACGAACCAACAGGCGGGGATGCCGCGGATAGCGCCGCATCCGCAATATCCGAGCCGCTTCTTTCTTCGGCGCCGGAAGAGGAGAATCTCGATGCCCTGCTGGCGCGGATGAACGAGGAAATTCAACACCAGGCCGGAGTTATGGCGCAGGAACACGCCTATCTGGCGGGCAAGTCGCAGGATTTCACCCCTTTGCCGGTAGAGCACCCGGACATGGCCCAACTGGAGGAAGAGCACCTGGTTGGCTGGGGGTGATTGGAGGCCTGGCCTTTGATTGTATCAATCCCCTCTTTTTTCCGGCTGCTTGCCCTGAATCCACGCCAAGGCCGCCTTAGGGCATGGGTCGCTGTATAATCCGGACTGTTACATTTTTTTCATCAACCAACAATTATGAATCAATCACAAGCAAACGAGCACAGCGAGGCGCAAGCGGTCAAACAAGCGGACAAAGAGGCGCAACCAGGCAAGGAGGCCAGTATTTCCAGTGTGTTGGGCGAGTGCATCTGGCTGTTGGGCCGGTCGCTGCCGCACAGTTTTCTTTTTGTAAGAGACCTGGACTGGATGCTCTACCCTGCCCTCCGCAGGAAACAGCTTTTTGTGTTTCATAATCCCGAGGGGCAGCCGGTTGCCTGCGTGCTCTGGGCTCATGTAAACGACGAAACGGAAAATCGCTTGCGCAACGGGCTGAACAAACTCAAACCCGAGGAATGGGATAATGGCGAGAATCTGTGGATTGTTGAGCTGATTGCCCCGTTTGGGAAAACCGATCTGATCATGGAGGAGATTAAAAACACCCTGTTCCAGAAGAAACGATTCCGCTATGTCAAACGCGCCGGCGACGGCAAGCTGGATGTTATTACCGAAAACGACGAGCAAACCGAACCTGCGACCAAATAACCAATAACCAACATCCAATAACCAACAAGGAACCCGCATGCATATTCACGCCGGCTACAAGCTGCTTGGTCTGCTTTTTTCGAGGCACAATGTCGGCTACGACCCAAGGGACGCCGTTTCGATTACCGGCAGGCCGGAGGCGCTGAATACTTCCGACATACTTTATCTGGCGCGCGAGCATTACGCGCTGAAAGCCAAAAGAACCAGGGTGAAAGCGGAAAGGCTTGATACCCTGCCTTTTCCGGTGTTGCTTGAATGGCGCGAAGGAGATTTTCGGCTGCTGCTGGGGGCGGACGCCGACGGGTTTTTGCTCCACGATGGTGAAAAGCAGGACAAAATCGGCCTTGAAGAACTGAAGCAGGCCTATAGCGGCAATGCCCTGCTTATAGGCAAAAGCGAGCTTAACAGTTGGGAGAATCTTGACCCGGACGGTCGGTTTGATTTCAGCTTTTTCTCTGTTTTCAGTTATTTCCTCAGCCATAAAGGCCCATTCGCTGGCGTGATGGCGGCGGCTTTTTTCATCCAGCTTTTCGCCCTGGTGACGCCGCTGTTCACCATGATTATTATCGACAAAGTATTCAGCGCCAGCGGTATGAGCACCTTGCATGTGCTGATTATCGGCCTGTTCGCCATTGCCGTTTTCGACCTTGTGCTTTCCGCTTTCAGGAAATCCATCCTTGGGTATATGACCAACAAGACGGATGTGATATTGCAGGCCAAGCTGTTCCGCCACCTTACCCATTTGCCCATGTCGTTTTTCAGCGGCAAAATGACCGGCGACGTCATTTCCAGGGTGAAGGAGATGGAAACGGTCAGAAACTTTGTCAGCAGCCAGGCGATAACGCTGTTGATCGATATGCCTTTTTCGATCATTTTCCTGATAGTAATGTGGCTGTTCAATTCCCTGCTTACGGTTATTGTGGTTATCGCGATCATTATTCTCATTGTTCTCTATGGCGTACTTGGGCCTTCGCTGAAAAAAAGAGTGCAGCAACAGAATGCGGTGCAAACAGACAATCAATCCTTTCTGGTTGAAATGCTGAGCAATATCGAAACCATTAAAAGCTCGGCAATAGAAAAGCAGGTGCAGCGCCGTTGGGAGGATAATGTGGCCAGGCACGCAAAAAGCGCCCACGCCACCGAATCCGTAAGCGGCGCAATCGGCCAGGTCGCCGGTTTTGTAAGCAAGGTGGTGGTGGCCATCACCCTGTGGGTTGGCGCCATACATGTGCTGGAGGGAAACATGACGCCGGGCCAGTTGATCGCCTTTAACATGCTGGTTGGGAGGGTTATTGCGCCTATTCAACGAATGACCCAGTTGTTACAACAATACCAACAGATAAAAGTGGCCATGAAACGCATCGGCGAGGTGTTCGCCACGCCGCTTGAGCCTGCGTATAAGTCGCGGCTTACCAGCATGCCGAAAATGACCGGCGCCATTTCCTTTGAGCAGGTTGGTTTCCGCTACTCGAGCTCGCTGCCTTTTTGCCTGTCTGATATAAACCTGCGCATCAATGCGGGTGAAGTTGTGGGGGTTGTCGGGCCGTCCGGTTCCGGCAAAACCACTCTGGTGCGCCTGCTCCAGCGCCTGCATATTCCCGAACAGGGAAAAATCAAGGTGGACGGCTTTGATATTTCGCAGCTTGACCCCGTCTGGCTGCGATCCAATGTGGGTGTGGTGCAGCAGGACAATCTGCTGCTTAACCTTTCGGTCAGGGAAAACATAGCCGTCGCCGTGCCTTCGGCGCCGATGGAACAGGTGGTGCTGGCCGCGAAGCTTGCGGGCGCGGACGCCTTTATCCGCGAATTGCCCAACGGCTACGATACTCTGGTGGGAGAAAGAGGGCACGCGCTTTCAACCGGGCAAAGACAAAGGGTATCCATAGCCAGAGCGCTGGTTACCAACCCCAAGGTGCTGATTTTTGACGAGGCCACGAGCATGCTGGATTACGAGGCCGAGCAGGAACTGCAGAAGAATATGCTTGATATAGTTAAAGGCAGAACGGTGTTTATTATTGCCCACCGCCTGCCCACTTTGCGCCACGCCACCAGGATACTGAGCATGGAAAACGGAAAAATTGTTGAGGACGGCAGGCCGGAAGAATTGATTGCGCAAAATGGGAGGTTTGCCAAACTCTACAACATTCAACAGGAGGCATTCCGGTTAAAGGGAGGCGCGGAACTAACCCATGCCTGACAACAAACCTGAACAAAAAAAAGCAACCGGATACTATGAATTTCTTCCGGGGGTGGAGGGAATTGTTTCCGAACCGCCAAGATTGCATATTTGGCTTATCCCCCTTGTATTGGCGTTATTGCTGTTAGCGGCCATTATCTGGCTGGTGGTCGGCAAGGTGGATATTGTTTCTCCCGCCCAGGCGTTAATTATTCCCGACCGCAGATTGCAGCAGGTTCAGGCCAGGGTCGCCAATCGGGTGGAAGACGTCCTTGTGGCGGAAGGCGAAAGGGTGGAAAAAGGACAAAAGCTGGCTGTTTTGTTTAACAGGGATATCCGTGACGAGCTGACCCTGTTGCAGGGACAAATCCGCCAGACCACCATCGACAGGGTTGTGGATACCGCTGTTTACGATCTGCTGACCGGTAAAGAAAAAACAGAGAACCTGCGGGAATCCATCCTGCAAAAAGGGCTGGCGCAAGAAGATATCGACTTTGCCCTTACCTATATCAGGACGGAGATCGGCACTATCAACAGCGAGGTGCGATTGCGCCGACTCCAGGAACAAACCCTGGCCCAGGAGTTGAAAAAAATGCACGTCGAGCTGGAGGGCCTGCAGGATTCGATCAGCTTCAACAAAAGAGCACATCAACGCCAACAACAGCTCTTCGACCGCTCGGTTATCACCAGGGAAGCACTGGAACAAACAGAGTATGAGTTAAAGGAAAGCAGAAACAGGGACAGGGTTACCAGACAATCAATTGTGGAGAAAAATCACGACCTGGGCGCGATGCGGCAACAAAGAAAAGTATTTGTGGAAGGAAAGAAAAGCGAGCTGTTAAAGCGAATTTTTGAAACCAGTAAAAGGCTTGAAGACCTGCGCAATCAACTCCAACAGCAGCAAAACCTTGCCCTGGAACGATATCTGTTGTCGCCCATAGACGGCCGGGTGAATGAAATTCTGGTGCATGGTTCCGGAGAAGTGGTCCAGCAGGGCGAAACCCTGTTGACCATTGTGCCTGTTGGCTCGCCGTTACAGGCCAGGGCGAAAGTGCTTAACCGTGATATCGGCTTTACCGAAATCGGCCAGAAAGTAAAAGTGAAGATGGACAGTTTTAACTTCACCCGCTATGGCTCAATCAGCGGCACGGTTGTGCATATAGCGGATGCCGCCATAGAGGATGACAAAATTGGCTCGTACTATCCGGTGATAATCAATCTCGATAGCAGGACGGTGACAGTCGAGAATAACAAGGAGGTGCAACTTAAACCGGGCATGACGGCCACTGTGGACATTAGAGTTGGGAAAAGGCGCCTGATGGATTACATTATCGCGCCGCTTCTGCGTTACAAGGATGAGGCGTTGCGTGAAAAATGAAAAAAAATCTGCTGGCCGCCATGCTGTTGCTTTCGTTATCAGCGCACGCTAAAACCTTTGGTTCGTCAGATATTCATCATGTGTTCGCCAGTCTGTACGATCACAATCTTTCGATTAAAACAGCCGGGATAGATGTCACCAAGCTGGAACAGGAGAAGCGCGCCGGATTTGCGGGCTACCTCCCCTCGGTTGATGTTAATTACTCGGCGAGAGATGTAGCAAGAAAAAAGGAAAAGGAGCTGGAGTATGAGGATAACAACGTTGAGCTGCGTATAACCCAACCACTGTTTGACAGGAAAACCATCAAGGCCAATGAACTTGCCGGAGGGGAGCTGCGCATAGCCAGGTTGCAAAAAGAAATAGCGCAAACCGACGCCATTTTTACGCTATCCGGCCATCTTGTTGAGATGTTGAAAACCGGATTCTCCATAGGGGTGCTTGAAAAGCGTTTGACTTTTCTTTCCGAACAACAAAACAAGGTGGAGGCGCTTGCGAGCGTGGGAAAGGAACTGGACATAGAAAGCGACCGCATCGCTTCTGATCACCGTATTGCACAAGCCGAGCTGTCACAGGCCGAGCTTGAACACAAAAACACAAAAAAGCAGGTTGCCCTGCTGACGGGTGTCGATCTTGCCCTGAGCGGTGTGGACGCCGACTTCATCCCTGTTTTACCTCATCCCTATGAGCTTGAACACTGGCTGCAGGTGCATGCGCAAAACAACACGGATATAAGGCTTTTTGATTATCAGAAACAAGTCGCGCTGATGCAGCTGTCTCAAAGCAGATCTGATTATTATCCAAAAGTTGAAATTTATGGAGCCTACAAGGATTTTTCGACCAATGTGGCCGAAAATTGGCAAACCACACAGGAATATGTTATGGGTTTGCAGTTCACCATGAATCTATACAAGGGGGGAAGCGTATCCGCAGGCGTTGAAAGCAGTCGCCAGGATTTGCTCAAGGAGGAATTGAATTACACCAACGCCAAACTTGAATCCGAAAACGAATTGACAAGCCTGTTTTATAAACTTGAAACTGACGCCAATCTTATTGCCGCTTACAGCGCAGCGGTCAACACAAAAAAACAATTGTTTGAACAGGTCGAGATTGCCTACGAGCATGGCGTGACCACCAACCTTGATGTTCTCGAATCCCAGCAGGAAAAACTGGACACGGCACAGAACTACAACGACGCGCTACTGGATTTTGTTCTGGATTTGTTATCTTTTTACAAACAAGCGGGTGTGCTGGATAGAAACAGGGCCGTCGCCACATTCACCGATTTACTGCAACCAACCGGGGAACAACATTGATGGCCCCTACCCATTTCAGGCCCATCAAAGCCAATAATACTTGAAGCTGCAGAGGCTGCTCCTCACCTACCCCATCATCAACGCCAGCCATCTGGTTGGCGGGTAGTTGGAGAGGATGATTTTGATGGTCATGGAGAGCGGCACGGCCATGAACATGCCTATTGGCCCCAGCATCCAACCCCAGAGCATCAGCGACAGAAATACCACCAGGGGAGACAGCCCCATTTCCTTGCCCATCTGGCGCGGTTCAAAGAAGTTGCCGATGGAGAGGTTGACGCACACATACCAGGTAAGCACAACGCCCACATCGATCAGGCCGTGGTTGACAAACACCAGCATGAGGGTGGGGATGGCGGCCACTATTGAGCCTATTGCGGGGATGAAGTTGAGCAGAAAGGCCAGCGCCCCCATCAGCAGCGGGTATTCGATGCCGTACACCCACAGAAACCCCCCGATCAACACCCCGGTGAGCAGGCTGAAAAAGCTCTTGATCACCAAGTAGCGTTTGATGTTGCTGGTGAGATCGGCCACCGAACTTGCGGTGGTGCTGGGCAGGTGCTCCACCTTGGAGGCCAGGTGCGTGGCCTCAAGCAGCATGAAGAGCACCAGCAAAACAATCAGCAGCAAATTACTGAGGGTGCGCACCACCCCTTGCAGGCTGCTGGTGAGCAGATCGACAAACTGCTCGCCGTTGATAAACATGGCAAGCTGCTCGTCCATGCCCGGCAGTTCAAAGGTAAAGGGCAGTTCGGCGATCAGTTCGTCAAGGCGCACCTGGAGTTGCCGATAGATGTTCGGCATATCGCGGACAAAGTCCTCGAGCGATACCGCAAGCAGGTTGACCGTGACGGACACCAGCAGAATCATCACTATCATGGTGGCGAATACCGCCGGTATGTTTGGCAGGCCCAGGCGCTTGAGCCAGTTGAGCATGGGGCTGAAGAGCACAAAAAAGAGCACCGCGAGCAGGAGCGGGTTAATCAGTGTTTTCAGTTGCACTATGGCCGAGCCGACAATGATCACGGCGGCGAGCGCCACCAGCCCCTGCAACGGGGGCGGAATCATCGGCCTTGTGTCCATCAGTCCGCTCCGGCGCTCCCGTCCCGGCTGTGCGCACCCACCAGTTCAGCCACCCCGGCGTCGCCATAATACTGCTCGCCTATGCGAATGGCGTTGCGCCCCTGTTTGCGCCGCCACAGGTTGGTATCGCGCAGGCTGTAGACGCAACCGCAGTATTCCTGCTGGTACATCCGGCGTTCCTTGGCTATTTCCAGCATGCGCCCCGCCCCGCCCTGTTTGCGCCAGTTGAAGTCCCAATAGACCATACCGGGGTAACGGCTTGCGGCGCGCGCGCCGCAACGGTTGATCTGCTCCATGTTTTTCCAGCGCGAAATGCCCAGGCAGGAGGTGATGACCCGCACTCCGCGCTCGTGGGCAAAAAGCGCGGTGCGCTCAAAACGCATATCAAAGCACCTGGTGCAGCGCTCGCCGCGTTCCGGTTCCCATTCCAGCCCCTTGACGCGCGAGAACCATTGATCCGTCTCATAGTCGCCCTCGTAAAAAGCAATGCCGAGATCGCGGCACAGGGTGATGTTTTCGCCTTTACGTAGTTCGTATTCTTCGCGCGGATGAATGTTCGGGTTGTAAAACAACACTTCCAGCCCAATGCCGGAGAAGTGAATGGCCTCGATCACCTCCCCCGAACAGGGGGCGCAGCAGGAATGCAGCACCACCCTGTCGTCGCCGTTTGGCATGCGGAGCGCCGGGCGCTGATAGCAGGCGTGGGAATAGGAAGCGGACACCATTCACACACAAAAAAGGGGGGGCGATTATATCGAAAGCGCGATGTGTTTTTATGGGCTGCTTGCTTATTCCCACTCCATCTCAAAAAAGACTTGCTGGGCGTTTCTTCCCGCGAGGGAGTCGAAATTCAGCAGGTAGCTGAAAGACGATTGATCCACGCTGGATATATCGGCGACATTGCCGCCGTTGTCGATAAAAGCGCCGATGGACCGGCGCAAAAAGCGCAGATAATCGCGCGTGTCCTTATTCCCCCGCGCCAAAGTGGTGGCGGGGCCGTGGCCGGGTATCAGATGGCGTGGCTCGAAGGCGGCCATGGCTTGATACGCCTCAAGCCAGCTTTTGCTGTTTGATTGCCCGCCAACGCCAAGCATGCGTTCGACATAGACAATATCGCCGCTGAAAAGCGTCTTTTCCCCCGGAAGCCAGACAAAACTGTCCCCCGGCGTATGCGCCTGCCCCTTATGGTGGATTGCAAACTCCTTGCCTCCCAGGGTAAAGGCATACTCATCCTCAAATCTGGTTTCAGCATAGACCGGGTTGGTCGACGCCATGAGTTCTTCCCCAACCAGGTTGTTCAACACTATGAGTTGATCCTGGGTTCGCGCTTGCTGATCCTCCACCGCCGCGGCGCCGGCGATGATTTCCGCGCCCTGCCGTTTGAAGTAGTCATTGCCAAGCCAGCGGTGATCCTGCCCGCCGGTATTGATTACCTTGACCACCGGTTGGTCGGTGACGGTTTTGATCGCTACGGCAATGGCTTGCGCGCCCGCATAAGAGCCGCCTGAATCAATCAATACCGCCCCTTCGTCTGTCACCACCAGCCCGAAAGTGGCGTTGTTGCCCAAATTTTCGGGCGAGCGGTTGCCCAGATCGCCGACCAGGGCATAGATATCCTGTGTGACCTTTTGCACCCGCAAGCCACCCTGCGCCCAGCCCTGTACGCCAAAGGCAAGCAAGGCCGCGAACAGGACGAAAGTTCTGAAACTATTCACCATGGTTATCCCCCGATTTGTCTGTGTGGTAACACTGCCTTGCCATAGTGGCGACCCGGAATCCGCAAATCCCGGCAAGGCGGACCCGTCAGCTTACCACATTGATGGAGGCGTCCCGAAACGCGCCCCGGATTACGCCGGATTACGGTAGTCGCAAGGTTTCGCCGCTATAGGCCCAAAGTCGATTGGCGCGATTAGCCGGGTCAAGAAATTGCCGAATGAAAACACGTAAGTCATCCGCCTCCAGGCGTCGCAGTTGCGCCAGCCATTGCTCCCTGGTGTCGAAGGCGTGGTTGCGGCGAAAGAGTTCGTACCAGATGCGCCCGCTCTCGTCATTAAGCCGAAGCGGCGGCGCGGTCAGATCGGCCTCCAGCGCGCTTGCAAGCTGCGCAAAGGTGGCGTCGTCCAGATCGGCTTCGCGCATGCGGGAGAAAAAACGCGCAAAGTAGGCGTACAGCGCTTGAGGCTGGGTTGAATTGGATTCGACCAGCATGATCAACCCCGGGTTGTCCAGCAGGTCGTAGTTGCTTACGCTCGCCTGGTAGCCCAGTTTGTTCTCGGTGCGCATATAGTGAAAAAACGGCCCGCCAAGATAGTTGGCCGCCAGACGGGTTAATAGCTGGTTGCGCGGGGTGGGCGCCAGGTTGGCGTAGACAAACGCAAGCACCAGGCTCTGCTGCCCCTCCCGCACCGGTTCGTTCACCAGCATCGGTCCGTCAATCGCCACAACCCTTGGAGGGTCAACGCTGATCAGGGGGCTTGCGAACAATGCCGCGCTGCGGGTCGCCAGCTCGCGCATCTGCTGTTCAGTCAGCTCGCCGTGCGCCAGCAGCGTGCGTTCGCTTGCTTCCTTTATCAGGCTGCGGCGCAACGCCAGCCAATCGTGATAACCAAGGCGACTGATCGCCTCGCGACGTTGTTCAAAGTCCCATTGATACTCCAGCCGGTTCACCAGCAAGCGCCGGTAGAGACGGCTGACGGTGCGATCCGTCTGCTCGTTGTTGATCGCAATTTCCAGCTCGGTTTTGAAGTGCGCAAAGGTTTCCGGCGCAAGCTCCCAGCGGGTGAGTCGCTCAAGCATGTCGCCGAACAGCGAAGGCAGGGCCGAATCGTACCCCTGGGTGCGCAGGGTGATGCCGCGCGAATGGGTATAGAGTTGAAAGGACTGGTTGGCAAGCCGCGCCGCGTAGAACTCCTGCTCGAACTCGCGCTGCATGGCGCGCTGGTAGATCGACAGCAACATGCGATCGGCCGGGCTTTGCGCCACCCCGGGTTGGCTGATGCTGATGCTGATGCTCGCGCGCGGCACGCCAAAGCGCGCGTCCTGATAAAGCCAGGCGTTCAGGCCTGGGTGTTCGATGCGCCTCGGTTCGCCGCTTATCAACTTGCCGACCTGCAACTCGCCGGGAATATAGGGGTTGGCTTCGGGCAACCGCAGCCCCTGGGGCGGTTCGCCACGCCCGGCAAAGTCGGGCGCCAGGCGCGTGATTCTGTAGCGGGTGTGGTAATAGGGATCGGTTGTGTCGAATTGCCTGTCCGGCGCAATGTGGGTAATCGCGGCATTTTCTTGACGCAGGGATAGCAGCACTTCCTCCACCTGGGCCGCGTCAAAGCCGCTGTAGAGCGAAGTGGCGCGAAAGACCTGATCGGCGGGGACGTAGTGCATCAGCCGCGCCATGGAACGCGATTGCGAAAGCGGATCGCCCGCCTCACGCCAGCGAAAGTCTATCTCGCCCATACGCGCGAGTTCCTTGTAGCGCCAGGGCTCGCGGTGCGCCCGCTCGCGGACAAGCCTAATATAGGCGAAAAGCGCGTGGTGAATCTCGGCCAGGTGGCGGTTGCCCTCGCGAGTCAGGCCTATGCGCAGGCGCATGGCGTAGTCATCACCTATGGAGGATGTACCGGCGGAGAGCGAACTGGCCCAATTGCGCTCGCGCAGCCAGGCGAGCAGGCTGCCCGGCGCTTCGTGGCCCAGCAGGTGGGCGACATAGCCCGCCGGTTTGCTGAAATAGTGCTTGTCCTGATTCGGCAAAGGGAAACGATAATCGAGCGAATAGCGTTCGCTTTTGCTCTTCACCTCCACCAGCTCGGGGAGGTCCTCTTGATTGTAGAGCGCAGGCCTGGGCGGCAAGGAGGTGGGTGGCTGCGCGGCTATGGCGCCAAAGGCGCTTCTGGTCATATGCTCCAGTTCCGCCAGCGGTTGGTTGCCCACCACCACCAGCCGCATCCTGCCGGGGCGGTAGTAACGCTTATAAAAATCCTTGAGTGCCTGATAGAGCGCGTCGCGCCCGTTGGCAAGCAGGGATTGCCTGTTGCCGGCGGTAAAACGCGCGGCTGGATGCTCCTGGTTATACAGGCGTGTGGTGGCAAAGAAGAGCGAGCGCCCTTCGCTATCCAGCGAACGGCGGTATTCGGCCTCGATTATCTCCAGTTCGCGATCGACATAGGCGCGGGTAAAGAGCGGCGCAATAAAGAAACGCGCTAGGCGATCCATGGCTTGCGGCAGTTTCTGCGCGTCGATGGAAAAATAATAGTTGGTGTGATCCAACCCGGTGCTGGCGTTGTAGCTGCCGCCGTTGACGCGGATGAAGGTTTGATAGCCTTCCGGCTCAGGGTATTTTTTCGTACCCAGAAAAAGCATGTGTTCAAGAAAATGCGCCAGGCCGGGAAATTCGGGCGGATTGTCGGCGCTGCCGACTCTGAGATCGAGCGTTACTCCGGCGCGCGGGTGTTCGCTTTGAATCAGCAGCACTTCCAGGCCGTTTTCGAGCTTCAGGCTCAGGTATTTGCCTGCGTCGTTTGGCGAACGCACAAAGCCGTTGGCATCCACGAAGTCACCAGACAACGGCCAGGGTTCCGGCTGCGGCCCGGCAGCGCAGGCGGCAAGCAGGACGAGAATAAAAAACCGACTCAGGGTGAATACTCTGGATGCAAGCATGACTCTTGGCCGAAAAAACCAGATAAATGCGGACAACCTTGGTGTTTCACCATGTTTGCCCGGAAAAAGCGCCCGAAGCCAGTTTGTCTCCTCCTCGGCGAAAAAAACCCAGGTCAAATAGCGCAAAAAAAAGAGCCGCATGGCGCGGCCCTTTTCCGCCCGCCGCCGGGATTATCCTGGCGAAGGCCGTGTAATGCGCAAACAGGCGTTAGTTTACTTTAGCCTTGTATTCGCCCTTGCTGTAGCGGTTCGCCATGGCTTCGAGACTCAGCGGCTTGATCTTGCCCGCCTTGCCTTCGCTGCCAAAGGCGATAAACCGGTCCTCCATGATCGATTGCATGGCGCTGATGGTCTGCGTAAGGTACTTGCGTGGGTCGAATTCCTTGGGATGTTCGACAAGGAACCTGCGCACCGCACCGGTGCTCGCCAGCCGCAGGTCGGTATCGACATTCACCTTGCGCACCCCGTTTTTAATCCCCTGCTGGATCTCCTCAACGGGCACGCCGTAGGTTTCGCCCAGGTCGCCGCCGTAGTCGTTAATGATTTTCAGCCATTCCTGGGGTACGGATGAAGAGCCGTGCATAACCAGGTGGGTGTTGGGTATACGCTTGTTGATTTCCTTGACGCGATTGATGGCGAGAATATCGCCGGTTGGCGGACGGGTGAACTTGTAGGCGCCGTGGCTCGTGCCAATGGCAATCGCCAGAGCGTCGACCTGGGTTTTCTCTACAAAATCCGCAGCCTGATCCGGATCGGTCAACAGCATGTCGTGGTCCAGTTTGCCTTCCGCGCCCGAGCCGTCTTCCTTGCCCGCTTCTCCGGTTTCGAGCGAACCCAGGCAACCCAGTTCGCCTTCCACCGATACGCCGCAGGCGTGAGACATATCCACCGTGCGCCGGGTGACTTCTACATTATATTCGTAGCTGGAAGGGGTTTTCATGTCCTCCTGTAGCGAGCCGTCCATCATCACCGAGCTGAACCCCAGTTGAATGGATCGCTGACACACGGCGGGCGATGCGCCGTGATCCTGGTGCATTACCACCGGAATATGCGGAAACTCCTCAATCGCCGCCTGAATGAGATGGCGCAAAAAGGGTGCGCCGGCGTATTTGCGCGCACCGGCCGACGCCTGAACAATCACCGGGCTGTCGGTCTTGTCCGCTCCTTGCATGATGGCGCGCATTTGCTCCATGTTGTTAACGTTGAATGCGGGCACGCCATAGCCGTTCTCGGCGGCGTGATCGAGCAATTGTCGCAGGCTGATAAGCGCCATGATTCTTCTCTCCAGGTAAAAATAAAAGGCCGGTAAGTATAGCCAAGCTCAAGGCAATATGTTTGTCCAAACCCCTGCCTGATATTGCCGCATAGGACCACGAGGGCGAGTAAGCAAAAAGAATCCGAATCGCCACACCGGCGTAGCTATAATGCTGCACCCCCGTGGACACCCGTCCACGCGGGAAATACGCACACCAGCCACAACTGTTATCCGGGTGCCCTGCCTTGTCAGCCGGGTTGGGTAGCGGGGCCTGGTGGAGGAATAACCCAACCGGTGCGAGCGCCTTGCATGCGTTCAGGCGCCGGTAATGAAAAGGACAACACAGTAAGATGTCAACTCATGTAAGCATGCACGACCTGCTTGAAGCAGGCGCGCACTTCGGCCACCAGAGCCGTTACTGGAACCCCAAGATGCAAGCCTACATTTATGGCGCGCTCAGGGGGATCCACATAGTCAACCTCCAACACACCCTGCCAGCCCTGCGCCAGGCCCAAGCCAAGGCGCGTGAACTGGGACGCAACCGCAACAAGCTGTTGTTTGTCGGCACCAAGCGCGCCGCGCGCGAGCATATCAAGCAGGCCGCGCTGTCCATCGGCCAGCCATACGCCAACCAACGCTGGCTTGGCGGGATGCTCACCAATTACAAAACAATCCGCGCTTCGATCAAGGTCTATAACGACCTCAAGGCCATGTTCGAGGACGGCACCATCAGCAAGCTTACCAAGAAGGAAGCGCTGCTGCGCCAACGCAAGCTCGACAAGCTGGAACAAAGCATTGGCGGCATCAAGGATATGGGCGGCCTGCCCGATGCGGTATTCATAGTCGATATCGATCGCGAGCATATTGCCGTTACAGAAACTTCCAGCCTCGGCATACCCATCATGGCGATGGTGGACACCAACTGCAACCCGGATCTGGTGGATTACCTCATCCCCTGCAACGACGACTCGGGGAAAACCATCAAGCTGATTGTCGATTCCATTGCCGCCGCCTACGCCGAAGGCGCGCGCGAGGCCGAACAGCTCAACCCGATTACCGAAAAAGGGCCCAGGGTCAGCACCGCCAGGGAAAAACGCAAAGCGCCAAGTCGCATCAGGCGCGGCAGCGAAGTGGCCGCCAAAGCCCCGGAAACCGACGCCAAGGCCGAGCCCGCGCCCGAAGCGGTGGAAGCAGTAGCCAAAGCGGAAGAAAAAAGCGCGCGAACCAAAGCCGCATCAACCGCACCAAAAACGGCAACCGAAGCTGCACCTGAAACAGCTTCAGGAAAGGTAGCGAATGACGCGGATGCCGTGCAGAGCGAAGTAGCGTTGCAGGCATCCGAGGAAAGCGCTCCGAGCGAAACCGCTGCCGAGCCTGCCGACGAAGCAGCCGGTGAATCAAAAGCAAACGCAGACGCAGAAGCCGCCACTGATACCATCGCTGAACCAACCGCAGAATCATCCGACGCGCCTGAAACCAATCAAGCCGAGGCCGAGGCCGCCGCCGAGCCTACCCCCGCACCAACTACTGCTCCCAAGGCCAACGACAAAACCGAGCCGCAGGCCGAAGAGTCGGCTACCACCACAACAGAAGACGGAGAAAGCAAGCAATGAGCATCAGCGCATCCCAGGTTAAGGAGCTTCGTGAACGCACCGGACTCGGCATGATGGAGTGCAAAAAAGCGCTCGAAGCAACCTCCGGCGACATAGAAGCCGCCATCACCAATCTACGCAAGAACAGCGGTCTGAAAGCGGCGAAGAAAGCCGGCCGCACCGCTGCCGACGGCCTGGTGGCAGTACACACGGACGGCGGCAAGGGAGTGATGATAGAAGTCAACTGCGAAACCGACTTTGTCGCCCGCGACGAGAACTTTGCCGCTTTCACCCATAAGCTGCTTGAAGCGGCAGTCGCCAATCCCCAAGCCGGTGTCGCCGAACTTATGCAAGGTGAGCTTGCCCAGGCACGCGAGGAGCTGGTGCAGCGTATAGGCGAGAACATCGCCCTGCGCCGCGTCACGCGCATCACCAGCGCCGATGTCGTCAGCTATGTGCACACCAACAACAAGATCGGCGTGCTGGTTGGCCTTGCCAAAGCGGATAGCGCCTTGGGGCGCGACCTTGCCATGCACATCGCGGCAAGCAATCCCCAAGCCTTGCGCCCGGAGGATGTCCCTGCCGATCTGGTCAACAAGGAAAAGGAGCTCTTTTCCGCCCAGGCGGCTGAATCGGGCAAGCCCGCGGAAATTATCGAAAAGATGATCAACGGGCGCATCAACAAGTTTCTCGCCGAGGTCAGCCTGGTGAAGCAGCCATTCGTCAAGGATCCGGACACCACCATTGAAGCCCTGTTGAAAAAGCAGGGAAACGACATCACCACCTTTGCGCGCTACGAAGTGGGCGAAGGCGTGGAAAAGGAAGAAGTGGACTTTGCCGAAGAGGTGCGCAAGCAGGCCGGAATTTGACATGCAACCACAGCGGGTACTGGTCAAGTTCAGCGGCGAAGCCCTGAGCGGCAGCCAACCGTTCGGCATTTCGCCGGAAGCGCTGGGTTTTTTCGCCCGTGAGGTCAAGTCGGTGCAAGAGCGCGGCGTGGAGCTGGCGCTGGTGATTGGCGGCGGCAACCTCTATCGCGGTAGCGTACTCAGACAACAGGGGCTAGATCAGGTAACCGGCGATCACATGGGAATGCTCGCCACGGTTATGAACGGCCTGGCGCTGCGCGACGGGATAGAACAGGTGGGCGTGGCCACGCGCCTGCTTTCAGCCATACCCATCAGCGGCATGGTCGAGCACTACGACCAACGACGCGCCATGCGTTATATGTCCGAAGGCGATGTGGTCATCTTCTGCGCCGGAACGGGCAATCCGTTTTTCACAACCGACACCGCAGCCTGTCTGCGCGCCATAGAAATCAAGGCGGATGTCATGTTCAAAGCCACCCAGGTGGATGGCGTTTACGATTGCGACCCCAACCGTTATACGGACGCGGTCAAGTACGACACCCTGACCTACGACGAAGTGCTGAACAAGCGCCTCGCGGTGATGGACATGACCGCCATCAGCCTGGCGCGCGACCACAATCTGCCGCTGCGGGTGGTGCGCGGCGACACGCCCGGCTTTTTACTCGGCGCCGTCGACGATCCGGCCATGGGCAGCAGCGTTCGCGCCTGAAGCCGCGCCGCTTGTCACACCAACTATTTCAGACATTCAAGGAGCCAAACCATGTCCCTGGTAAGTCAAACGGAAAAAAAAATGCGCAAGGCCATAGAGGTGTTACACCATGATTTTCAAAAAATCCGCGCCGGTCGCGCCAGCCCGGCATTGCTGGAAGATTTAATGGTCGATTACTATGGCGCGCCCACTCCGCTCAAGCAGCTCGCCACCATCCTCACCGAAGATGCCCGCACCCTCTCGGTACAGGTGTGGGACAAGGGAGCGCACGCCGATGTGGAAAAAACCATCCGCACCTCCGATCTTGGGCTGAACCCGGTCGACAACGGCGGCGTGCTGCGCGTCCCACTGCCCGTCATGACCGAAGAGAACCGCAAGAACTACCAGAAGAGGGCCCGTCAAGGCGCCGAGCACGCGCGTATTGCGGTGCGCAACTGCCGACGCGACGCCATGCACCACCTCAAGGACGAAGCCGAGGGCGAAGACCACGAACACCAGCTTGCGGACGAAATCCAAAAGGCCACCGACAGAGTGATAGCTGAAATCGACAAGCTGTTGGCGGAAAAGGAACAGGATCTGGCGCATATCTAGTCTTGCCTGAGTCATTGCCGTGACCAGTCCGCCGCGACACATCGCCTTCATCATGGACGGCAACAGCCGCTGGGCAAGGGCTCGCGGCCTGCCGGTGGCCGAAGGTCACCGCATGGGAGTAAACGCGCTGCGCCGCGTAATCAAGCACTGCGGCGAACTCGGTGTGCGGGTGATTACTGTGTTCGCCTTCAGCAGCGAAAACTGGCAACGCTCCAGCGAGGAAGTCGATCACTTGATGCAGCTTTTCTGCGAGACGCTCGAATCCACCTTGCCCGAGTTTATCGAGCAAGGCGTTGCGCTCAGAGTCATAGGCAAGCGCGATCAACTCGATCCGGCGCTGGTCGAGCTCATCCAGTCGGCCGAGGAGTCCACCAAAGCCGGTCGCTACACCCTGGTGGTAGCGCTCAACTACAGCGGCAGGCAAGACATAGTCGAAGCCGCGCGACGCCTTGCCAAAAAGGCGCGGGATGGAGAACTCGACCCGGCGGACCTGAACGTCGACAATTTCGGCGCGCAGCTTGCCGCCGCCGATCTGCCGCCGCCCGATCTGTGCATCCGCACCAGCAACGAGCAGCGCATCAGCAATTTTATGCTATGGCAGCTCGCCTATACCGAACTCTATTTCTGCGATACCCTCTGGCCGGATTTTGACGCCAAGCACCTGGACAAGGCCCTGGCCGACTACGCCCGCCGCCAGCGGCGCTTTGGCGCGCGCGAAACGCCCGTCCCCATCACGGCGGGCGTACAAAGCATTACTCCGGGCAACGCCAGCCATTGATGTGAAGCAACGCATCCTTACCGGAATACTGCTGGTCGCGGCTGTGCTGGGCGCGCTTGCGCTGCCTTCGCGTTTTTTTGCTCCTCTCGCCGCCGGTTTGACCTTGCTGTTGGTGTACGAGTGGGTTCGGCTGTGCCGCACCAGTCGCCGCGCCAAACTGATCTTCGCCCTGATGCTGCCTTTGGCGATGAGCCTGTGCCTGGTGTGGCCACAACTCGGCGAGGCGCTCTATCGCCCGGTGGTAATAGGCAATATCCTGATGTGGTCTGTCATAGTGATTCTGCTGATCACCAGTCCCATGGTGCTGGGACACTCACTCTGGGGCAAATACGGGCCCGAATTGGGCGCATTGCTGCTGTTCGGTTTCTGGCTCACGCTGACACAATTGCACAGCCAGCATATCTGGCTGCTGATGACCACGCTTGCCGGCGTGACGCTGTTCGATACCTTTGCGCTGGTTTGGGGCATACAGTTCGGCAAGCGCAAACTTTCGCCAAAACTCAGTCCGGGGAAAACCTGGGAAGGCGTGGCCGGCGGTACGCTCGCCGCTTTAACGCCCATAGCCATACTCGCGCTGGCTGACTCGAAAAACTGGATCAATTCGCACGCCTGGTACATTCCCGCCGTTGCGCTCAGCATCGCCATCGCCCCCTTCGGCGATCTGTTCGAAAGCCTGCTCAAACGCCTGCAAGGGGTCAAGGACAGCGGCGTATTGTTGCCCGGGCACGGCGGCCTGCTCGACAGAGTGGACAGCCACCTTGCCGTGGTGCCCTTCTGCGCCTTTTTCGCCCTGGTGTTCGCCTGATGCGTCTCGCGCTTTTTGGCGCCACCGGTTCAATCGGTCGCAATACGCTCAAGCTGCTCGAGGAATCGCCGCAGGCACGTGAAGCGTGCAATCTGGTCGCCCTTTCGGGGCATAACAACCTGGCCCTGCTCGCCGAACAGGCGCGCGCCTGGCAGCCGGAGCAGCTACTTATCACTCAGGTCTTCGACGCCGAAAAACAGGCGCTCTTTCACGGCTACAGAGGTGAAATACTCTGGGGCGAGGCGCAGCTTGCTGACTATGCTTCAAGCGCATCCTGCGACAACCTGTTGCTGGCGATCAGCGGCAGCGCCGCCCTGCCCGCCGCCTGGGCTGCCGCCAATTCGGGCAAGCGCCTGCTGCTGGCCAACAAAGAGGCCCTGGTGGCGGCGGGCGAGTTGATCGTTAACGCCGCGCGCGCAAGCGGAGCCGAACTTGCGCCGGTGGACAGCGAACACAACGCCCTGTGGCAATGCCTGGGCATGCCGCGCCTCCCCGGAAAGCTGCCTGAAAGGGTGGAAAGGCTCGAGATCACCGCATCGGGCGGACCCTTCTGGGACTGGCCGGCCGACAGAATGCGCCACGCCACCCTGGATGAAGCCTGTCGCCACCCCAACTGGCGCATGGGCGCGAAGATCTCGGTCGATTCGGCCACCATGGTCAACAAGGCGCTCGAACTGATTGAGGCGCGCTGGTTGTTTGACACCGAGCGCCTGAGCGTACTGGTGCACCCGCAAAGCCTGGTGCACGGACTGATACACATGGAATCCGGCTCCACCCTTGCGCAACTTTCCCAGCCGGACATGCGAGTGGCGCTGGCGAGCGCGCTGTTTGGCAAAAAAGCGCCCGCTTCCGGCGTAAAACCGCTTTCGTTGCTCGATTGTTCCCAACTGACGTTTTTTCCGCCTGATAATCAGCGCTTCGCCGCAATCCCGCTGGTGCGCGAGGCAATGCGCGCCGGCGCCGACCGTTGCCTGTGCTTCGATATCAGCAACGAAGTGGCCAACCTCGCGTTTCGCGAGGGACGCATCCCGTTTGGCGCCATAGTTGAAACCATTACCGAAATCATGCATACCAGCCAGGCTATGCCGCTCGAATCGATCGAAACAGTGCGCCATCGTCAGCGGGAACTCGCCGCGCAAACGCGAAAACTGATAGCCTCCCAGGAAAGCAAATCAATTTTTACATGAGCCTGTTCGCCATTCTCGCCGCGCTTCTGTGCCTGGCCCTGTTGATCTTCTGGCACGAGATGGGGCACTTTCTCGCCGCGCGCGCCTGCGGGGTGCATGTACAACGCTTCGCGGTCGGTTTCGGCAAACCGCTGCTCAGCCGTCGCGACAAACGCGGAACCGAATTCTGTCTGTGTGTACTGCCGCTGGGAGGCTATGTGCGTATGGCCGGTGAAGATACGCCCGGCCAGGGGGCTGCGGCGCCGACCGCGCCCGGAGAAAAAGGATTCAACCAGGCAAGCCTGTGGCAGCGGCTGCTGATTGTGCTCGCCGGCCCGGCCGCCAATGCGCTCTTCGCCTGGCTGGTGATGTCGCTGCTGAACCTGCAGGGCATCACCCAGTTGCGTCCATTTATCGACGCCCCGCTTGAGGACTCGCCGGCCGCAGTGGCCGGGCCGGCGAGCAC
>Ga0209562_1000211_pt1 | contig 24038 bp, 24 predicted proteins | sample WorMetvacBELIZE2_FD_187399 | JGI IMG/M metagenome (GOLD analysis project Ga0209562, IMG submission 187399) | Marine gutless worms symbiont microbial communities from Max Planck institute for Marine Microbiology, Germany - Olavius vacuus BELIZE.2... | ecosystem: Host-associated > Annelida >... | reverse complement strand
CTTCAAGGTGTTCAATACCAGTCATTGGTCTGGCCATAGCGTTGCTCTCAAGGTGAATGAGAGTTTATTATATCTGTTTTTAATTAGAAATGGAATCAGTCAGGGTGCGGCAAAGGCCGTTGTCAATTATTCTGCAAAAAAAGAACTTGTCATATTTGAATGATAGGCTTCTCGGAGCAGCACTTCAAAATCATGGATTCGCGGCGGGAGTAACACGCAGCCAACGTTCCATGATGAGGTAGGGTTGGTTCATGCCCGGTGAAAAACGCGCGTAGGGTGCAGCGGCGTAGACTGATTCAAGCAGGAGCTGGTCAATCAGCGCGTTGCCCGAACTCGCGAGCATTTCCACCTGGTCAAGCGCCCCGTCGGAAGTGAGCGTGAAGCGCACCAGAGCCGATCCATCAAGGTTACGGCTGTTGTGACGCGCACGATAGAGTTGGTCGCCAATCTGCTGCAGGCGGCTTTCGATCAACAGTTCGTAGGCGTTTTGTTCGCTTAATTCTTCTCCTTGCATGGTGGCGGCGAAAGCGGGTATCGGGCTTCCGGAGGCGCTGGCTATGGTCTCGCTGTTTGCGTTTTCGTTTGCTCTGGCCTGGAATTCGTCAAGCATCGATTCGATTTTTCGCCAGTTGCCTTTTAGCCGTCTTTCCAGTTCAAAAGCTCGTAGGTTGCGCGCGTCCATGACGCTGACCTGGTGGTGTTGTCTGGGCATTTGTTGTTCCGCTTTACTCGCTTCGCTGGGTGCGGAAATCTTTTCGAGCACCTGTTGGCGCATGGGTACATTGAGTGTATCACCTTCGTTTCTTCCAACCGATTCCTCACCGGCCAGGGGCAGGAAAGGGATTTGCAATTGGCTGGTGACGGCGTAATAGGCGAAAGCAAAGGTGCTGATCGCCAGAAGCAACAATACTCGTATCAGGCGTAGGCGTTCGACTCGCTTGCCCAGACGAGGTTGGTATACATAACGAGAGTAGCAATAGCGAGCGCCGCGTTTGAGGCGGGCGAAGAAGGCTGGCATGTCAGGAGCCGGCTATTGAGACCTGGTTACAGTATTCCGAGTAATTCAACTTCAAAGATCAACAGCTCGTTGGGGCCGATGCTGGGCGGTGAGCCGCGCTCACCGTAACCAAGCTGCGGGGGAATGTAAAAGCGGTATTTGTCGCCAACCTGCATGAGTTGCAGGCCTTCCGTCCAACCGGAGATCACGGCGTTGAGGGGAAATACTGCGGGTTGGTTGCGCTTGTAGGAACTGTCGAACTCGCTGCCGTCGAGCAATGTGCCGCTGTAGTGCACTTGTACGGTATCCGATGCCGTGGGTTTTTGCCCATCGCCTTTGGTGAGCACCTCGTATTGCAAGCCGCTATCCGTCATTTTTATTCCGGCTTTGGCGCCGTTGTCGGTAAGGAAGGACTTGCTTTTTTGCAGGTTGAGGTCGCTTTTGGCAGCAGATTCGCGCTGGTTGGCCTGGCGCAATTCGGAGATATAGGAGCTGATGGTTTTTTGGCTTTGTTCCGCGTTGTCCGACCCGTTGGCGTAGCTGGCGGCAAAGCTGTCGGTGAATCGGTCGAGGTCAAGGTACACGCCCATCTGGCTTATCTGGGTACCCTGGATAAAGCCCATGGCGTAGCTGATAACGGGTTTTTCTTCGGCGCTCGGGCTATAGGGGTGCGGTTCTTCCCCTTGCTGAGAAGCCTCAACCTTGGCCAGGTGGCTCGACATAGCCTCAATGCTAAAAGACGGTTCCTGCGCGCCTTGCATACCGTCCTGAACGCCTTTGCGGAACCTGTTTGTATCGATTTCAGTCATTGCACTGCGCAGTCTGTTGCCGACAAAATCCCCCAACGCGTCGGTGAACATCTGGATGGAAATTCCCGAGGGCGATTCAAAGGCCGCGCCACCGGCTGTAAGAGTGACCTCGCTAGCCTGGCTGGTGCTGCTGGGCTCAGGAGCAGTGGTCGCCTTGTTGTCGGGCGTCTGGTCGCTGCAGGCAACGAGCAAACCCAGCAGAAGCGCCGGGAGTAAGTAATAGGTTGGATGCATAAACAAGGACTCGTAAAAAATCAGCTATGGGTGCGGAGTGCGATGCAGGCGTTGGTTCCGCCGAAGCCGAAGCTGTTGCTCATCACCTGGTTGAGGGTGGCATCGATGCTTTCGCGTAGGATGTTGCTGTTAACGGCTTCCGGATCCAACTCTTCGATATTGGCGGAGCCGGCGATAAACTGATCCTTGAGCATCAGCAGGCAGAAAATAGCCTCGTGTACGCCGGTTGACCCCAGTGAGTGGCCGGTCAGCGCTTTGGTGGAGCTGAGGTAGGGGGACTTGTCGCCGAAAACCGTGTCTATGGCGCGCAATTCGGCTATATCGCCAACGGGCGTGCTGGTGCCGTGGGTGTTGATATAGTCGATGGGCCCGTCTATCCTGTCGACTATGGCCTGCATGGCGCTGATAGCGCCGCCACCCGAAGGCTGCACCATGTCTTCTCCATCCGAGGTGGCGCTGTAACCGACCATTTCGGCATAAATGGGCGCGCCGCGATCCAGCGCATGTTGGAGTTCTTCAAGCACAATCATGCCGCCGCCTGCGGCTATTACAAAACCATCACGGTTTTTGTCATAGGGGCGTGACGCCACCGCCGGGGTGTCGTTATAGCAACTGGAGAGCGCCTGCATGGCGTCGAACATGGCGCTTACCGACCAATGCTCCTCTTCGCCGCCGCCGGCGAACATCACATCCTGCACGCCGTACTTGATCTGCTCATAGGCGGCGCCTATGCAGTGCAAACTGGTGGCACAGGCCGAGGAAATGGAAAAATTGACGCCCTTGATGCCGAAGAAGGTGGAAAGGCAGGCCGAGACAGTATTGCCCATGCAGCGGGTGACGCGATAGGGACCGATGCGTTTGGTGCCGCCCGTTTGTTTGACAATTTCGGCGCTCTCTATCTGATTGGCCGCCGAAGCGCCACCGGAACCGGCAATCAAACCCGTACGCAAGTTGGAGATATGTTCGTTGTTCAGTCCGCTGTCGGCAATCGCCTGCTGCATGGCAAGGTAGGAGTAGAGCGCGGCATCGCCCATAAAGCGCGCATGCTTGCGGTCTATGTCAAGATCTTCGTCAAGTTTTACCAGTCCAGCCACCTGACTGCGAAACCCAAGCTCCTTGTATTCCGGGTTGAACACTATGCCGCTTTTGCCTTCGCGCAGGGCGCTGGTGACTTCAGCGACATTGTTTCCAATGCTTGAAATTATCCCCAATCCGGTGACAACTACTCGTCTGTTTATGGTCATTGCAGGTTCTCTTTGGTGAACAACCCGACCCGTAGATCGGATGCCTGGTAGGTTGCCTTGCCATCCGCTAATAATTCCGCATCGCCTACACCCAAAATCAGGGGGCGATTGATAACCTTTTTAATATGAATGAAATACTCCACCAACTTGATTTCCGTCAATACCTGCCCGGTAAAGCGAACCTTGCCGCAGCCGAGCGCCCGGCCGTGCCCGGGATGTCCACGCCAACCGAGAAAAAAACCTATCAACTGCCACATGGCGTCAAGACCAAGGCAGCCAGGCATTACAGGATCGTGCTTGAAGTGGCAATCAAAAAACCAGCGCTCCGGATTGATCCCCAGCTTGGCGTGGATAAAGCCTTTGCCGTAGTTGCCGCCTTCGGCGCTTATGTTGGAGATCTCGTCAATCATCAACATGGGAGGGGCCGGCAGTTGCGCATTGCCCTCGCCAAACAGACTGCCTTCCGCGCATTTGAGCAGCTCTACGTAGTTATAGCTTGATGCTGGAACAAAGCCATGGTCTGTTTGCGCCTCAGTCATTTGTTAGTCAGATGGTTCATGGAATGGATAGGGTAATAATAGAAGGTCATACAAAAGCACTTGCAAGGTAATGAAAGAAAAAGGTCTGAGCCTTATTGAGGCGCTGATCACACTGAGTGTTATCGCCGTTATCGCATTGTTTGCTCGCCCCCAGCTGCTAGAACTTGACAGCTACAGGACGCAAACGCGGGCGTATTCTATATCAAGCCTTTTTGGGGCTGGCAACAACATCTCCCTGGCCGCCGCCGCCGAGGTCATCCTCTGTCCCAGCAATAATGATCGGGATTGCGTGAACAGCTGGAACGCAAGTAATTGGATAGTATTTCTCAATTCGAACGGTAATAGCAGGCGTGAGACGGATGAGCCGCTACTGCGACGACTCCCCCCGGACGCCAATACCAGGGTGCGTTTCAACGGCGCCGTCCCGCGCTTTCTTCGTTGGTACGCTACTGGACATATCAACCGAGCCTTCAGCCTCACCATTTGTCCGGCAAGCGGAAAGGCGGAACGCGCACGGGTGCTGATAGTCAATCTGCAGGGGCGAGTGCGCGAGGGGGTAGACGAAGATGGCGATGGCCTGGTTGAGCAGGCGGATGGAAGCAATGCAACCTGTCAGGGATAAAAGGTGCAACGAAGAGATACACCAAGTAAAAAACATCCGGGTTAGCGACAAGCAGCTGAATCACTCAAACCGAAGTTCAAGTGGCGACCGTGAGAAACACTTAAGGTTCAACTGAGCGCAATGTCAGGATACACACAGCACCTCTAACCAGGCCGCTGGTTGTCGTTTAAGTTCGAGGAGTACAAGCTGCACGCGACTAACCCAGAACGACCCGATTGTAACGCTTGCGTAATTGAAAAGCAAAGGATACACAAAATCGGCATATACGAACGTCTCCATGCATTCACTGGCTTGCTGGAGGCTTTCAAATCAAGGCGGTTTGGTTAGTGCATACTCCTCACACGGTAAGCTGGTCAATGCATAGATCAGAGCGTCTGCCAGCCCAACAATCATGATAAATATAGGTTGGGCATGGAGTTGTTCAGATGTTCCTTAACTGTAGCAATTAGCATGAGGCGCCTGTGGGCCGGGATGTATCTGGAGTCGCTATGGAGCAGATGCTATGGCTCCCAACCTGGTTGTGCCTGAATCGAAAAAATCGCTTGGCTGAGGAAGTAAATCGTGTACCCTTGCCGCGCTCTGAGTACGTGAAGCCAATGGCTTTGTCGTGCTGCAGCAAGCATAGTTTGCAAAATGCGCGCCCATGCGCGCAGCATTGCTTACCCCACCAACTTTCCAAATTGAGGGTTTGTCCTTATGAGCAAAGATATAGAAAAAATCGTTAAGCAAATCGTATGTGAGCAACTGAGTGTCAAGGAAGAAGACATAAGCAATTCGTCTTCCTTTGTTGACGACCTTAACGCCGATTCGCTCGACACCGTTGAGTTGGTAATGGCTCTCGAAGACGAATTCGAAACTGAAATTCCTGACGAAGAAGCAGAAAAAATCACCACGGTTCAGGAAGCCATTGACTACATAGTCGCACATAAAAAAGACTAGACCCCCACCCCCTTTCCCGCTCACTGCCGATGCGAGCTTCGCGCGTCGTTGTTACAGGTTTGGGACTCGTCAGCCCCGTTGGCAACAACCCCGCAACCGCCTGGCGAAGTCTCGTTAAGGGGGAGAGTGGTGTTTTCGCCATCCCGCCAGAGCGTTTCGACACGCAGGAGTTGAGCGCTACCTTCGCCGGGCAGGTGCGCGATTTTAATCCGGCAGAGTGGGTGACCGACTCAAAGGATTTGAAAAAAACGGATCCATTTATCACCTACGCTATAGCCGCCGGAACCCAGGCGGTGGAGGATTCCGGGATAAGCGCCACGGCTCCCGAGCGTAAGGGAGTGGCCATAGGTTCGGGGATAGGTGGTATAGGTTTTATCGAAAGCGCTTGTCAGATACAACGGGAGAAGGGTAGTAGACGGATTTCTCCATTCTTTGTGCCGGGCAGCATCACCAATATGGCGGCCGGCTATCTATCGATGATGCATGATTGTCGTGGGCCAAATCTTGCTATCGCCACCGCCTGCACCAGCGGCACCCATATGGTCGGGTTGGCGGGGAGGTTGATTCAGAGCGGCGATGCCGATGTGATGATCTGCGGTGGTTCCGAAGCGCCGCTGACCAAACTGTGCATGGCGGGTTTTTGCGCCGCGCGCGCATTGTCGACCAATAACGATAAACCATCACAGGCGAGCCGTCCCTGGGACAAGGCGCGCGATGGTTTTGTTATGGGCGAGGGCGCTGGAGTGCTGGTGCTTGAGAGCCTGGAACACGCACAGGAGCGTAACGCGCGTATCTACGCCGAGCTGCTGGGCTTTGGCATGAGCAGTGACGCGCACCATATCACCCTGCCGGAAGAAAGCGGGGATGGCGCCTGTCTGGCAATGAGCAACGCATTGCATCACGCCAACCTCAGCCCTGAGGCGATCGATTATATCAATGCCCACGGCACTTCGACCAAGGCAGGGGATATCGCAGAAGCGCGGGCGATCAAGCGCCTCTTCGGCGAGCACACGGACGGCTTGTTGGTGAGTTCGACCAAGTCCATGACTGGCCATTTGCTTGGTGCAGCTGGGGCGATTGAAGCAATTTTTTCCGTTCAGGCCATAGCTAATCAGGTGGCGCCGCCAACCATCAACTTGGAAGATCCGGACGAAGATTGCAACCTTGATTTTGTGCCCCACACACCGCGCGAGGCGCAAATTGATTATGTATTGTCAAATTCCTTTGGGTTTGGCGGAACCAACGGCAGCCTGATTTTTGGCAAATTCGCCGCTTAGGGGTAGGAGATAAGGAGCCGACAGAAAAAGGCGTCGACAGGAGCAAGGGTGAGATAAAGCATCCGGCCTCGTGGAAAGCGGAATGCGCCTCCCCCCTTGAGGAAGCTAAAGCGCAAAAACAATGGCTACGCTTTTCTCAGGAGGACAAGTGATTAGGGTGTGGTGTAGCTATTTGATGTTGCTAGGCAGATTGAGGCTTGACTCGTCGGTGACAACGGCTTGGTTGCCGTTCATGCGCACTGTGAGGTGAACATCGTTCTTGGTGAGAATAATCGAGTCGTTCTGCACTTGTGAAATGCTGATGCCGTTGCCCATGTCCGCACCATCTGAGAAGGTTTGAATTTCCGGCTGACCCACCACCCGGACAATGGCCATGCTGTGGCGCTCGTTTTTGATTATGCCCTGTAGTTGCAGACCTCGGCTGAAAGTGCGCAATTCTTCAACTACGCGACCACGTCCATCGTCTGATTGGTTGTTCGAGGCTGGCGCAAGCTGGTTGGATTGCAGGCTGCTGCTGTTGGCCACACGAGCAAACTCGTTATCAGGATTTGTGTAACTTGCGTTTTTCACCTGGGTCTGCTGTTGGTTCTTGGCGATTATCTCGGCAATGCTGAGCTTGGCGGCGCGGCTACGGCTCTCTTCCAGCTCCTCACCTAGAAAAAAGAATTGCACCAACACTGCGGTGAGTACTATCAGGAAGGCTGCTGTCAGCAATGCCTGGTTTTTTGCATTGCCTAAAACGTGTTTGGCGATCATTGGTGCAACTCCAAGCCGCACGGAAGACGCAAGAAGATCGAAAAATCGAATACTAGTTGGAGGTTTGTTTTTGGAATATGGGAAGATTATACGCATTCAATTTCTTTCAGGTGTATTTTTACATAAAAACTTGCTTGCGCCAGATGCAGGCTGTGGCGAGGCTGTTCTTGCCTGCATCGGCCTGCTTGCAGTGGGGCGAAGCCGGCCAAGTTGAAGATTTGAAATTACGAATATCCAGATGCAGTTTATCGACGAAGCAAGCATAGATGTGGCCGCCGGAAACGGCGGTGATGGTTGCGTGAGCTTTTTGCGTGAACGCAACCGGCCCAAGGGCGGGCCGGATGGCGGCAATGGCGGGCGAGGCGGCGATGTGTACCTCAGGGTTGAACCCGGGTTGAACACCCTGGTTGACTATCGCTTCAAGCGACATTTTCGCGCCGCCAACGGCAGGCATGGAGAAGGCGGTCAGAAAACCGGCAGGTGTGGTGAGGATCAATATCTGCCCGTGCCAATAGGAACCAAAGTCAGCAATGCTGAAAACGGCCTATTGCTGGGTGAACTGATTACCACCAACTCCAGCCTGCTTGTCGCCAGGGGCGGAGATGCGGGACGGGGTAACATGACCTACGCCAGTAGCACCAACCGTACTCCTTACAGGCACACCAAAGGTGAGCAGGGAGAGCAGCTCAGGATCAGGTTGGAACTGCAACTGTTGGCGGATATTGGTCTGCTTGGCATGCCAAATGCGGGCAAATCTTCGCTAATCCACAAGCTTTCCGCCGCCAGACCCAAGGTAGCGGACTATCCTTTCACAACGCTCACGCCGCAACTGGGCTTGGTCCGCCGACAGGGAAGCGAGGCGGTGATAGCCGACATACCCGGCCTGATAGCTGGTTCGGCGCAAGGTCGCGGCCTGGGCAGTCGTTTTTTACGCCATGTGAATCGCACCAGCCTTTTGTGGCATGTCGTTGACGTCTGCCCTGATGATTCGCCCCTTGCCCACTACCGGATCATCAGGGACGAGATCAGGCAGAGCGAACTCCCCGGCCTGGCGGATAAACCCTGCTGGCTGGTGCTGAACAAAATCGATTTACTGGAGAACGACAGGATTGAACAACTCAGACAGACTTTTCGCGCCGAGCTTGGGGAAAGCATCCCCATCCACGCCATCAGCGCCATGACCGGCGAAGGTTGCGAACAACTGGCGCTGGCGGCGCTGGAACATATCCGAAATGCAGCCAGCGAGGCGCAGGAGGCATGAGCACTTGGGTGATAAAGGTCGGCAGCTCGCTGTTGACCAAACGCGGTAAGGAACTGGATGAAGCGTTTATTGCAACGCTGGTTGGCGAGGTTGCGGAACTGACTGCGCAAAAGAACCGGGTGGCGCTGGTAACATCCGGCTCCATAGCGGCAGGCAGGATGGTGCTTGGCTTCAAACCGGAAACCATGGGAGAATTACAGGCAACAGCAGCGGTAGGGCAAACCAGGTTGATGCAGGCCATTAGCGTGAGCTTTGCCGCAAAAGGCCTGACCATCGGTCAGATACTCCTAACGCACGACGACATAAAAGAGCGACAGCGCTACCTCAACGCCCGCACTACTCTCAACACCCTGTTTGCGCTTGGCTCCATACCGGTGATCAACGAGAACGACACGGTTTCCACCGAAGAAATCCGCTTCGGCAACAACGACATAATCGGCGGGTTGATCGCCAACCTGATTGACGCCGAAAAACTTGTGATTCTCACCGATACCGGTGGGCTTTATACAGCCGATCCTCATCTTGACCCGGAAGCCAAGCTGATAAGTGAGCGCAACTGCGCCGATCCGCTGCTCGACACCATTGCCGGCGGCAGCCTCTCCGGCTTGGGGCGCGGCGGTATGATCACCAAGGTGCAGAGCGCACGCCTCGCAGCGCGTTCAGGAACCGATACCTGGATAGTCTCAGGCGCCGATCCATGTATGATCGGCCGCATCGCAAGGGGCGAAGCAGTCGGCACGCGCCTGTTGGCGGGTGACAGGTCAGTGACCAGTCGTTTGCGCTGGTTGGCGGGAAGACAGAAGGTTGAAGGAACGCTCAGGCTCGACAATGGCGCGGTGCGCGCCCTCACCGGGCGCAAGGTCAGCCTGTTGCCGGTGGGGATAACAGGCGTGCAGGGTTCGTTTGAGCGCGGCGCCCTGGTTGCGTGTGTGTCGCCCGAAGGCGCGTCGGTAGCACGTGGTCTGACCAATTACGACAGCCGGTTGATTGATAAGATTCGCGGCAAAAATAGCCGGGCGATCAGTGAGCTGCTGGGGTACCCGCACGACCACGAGGTTATCCACAGGGACAATCTGGTGTTGTCCGGTTAATGGATGTTTGGCTTCTTGCTTTACCTTGGTCTGCCAAAGCCCGCGCCCGGCGTTCCCTTGAAACAGCGGGGAATCACCGGCCAGTCGGCGGTTAGAAAATATGCATAGGAACCATGCGGAAACTCGGGAGTGACGGTTTCTCTGCCGTTGCACTCATCCAGATCGCCGCCTGTGTATTCATAATCCGCCACAAAAGCGCCGTCGAACCTGCCGCCTGGATCGTCTCCCCCCGGACGTTGCCCGTTTTTCAGGTTGTAGCCGGAATAAAGCTCAACAATCGGACTGTCTGGATTGTCCGGATCGCTATAGCCGTACCTGGCGTAGATGGGGAAACCATCTCCGGCCCAACCGACCAGCGGCGAGTGCTCGCCGGCTCGCACTCCCAAAGCCTCCAGCAACCCGGTGGGCAACCCATGGTAGTGGTAGCTCCCATCGGGTTGTACATGGGCGTGGTTGGCGTCCACCCCGAGCGGCACCGCGCCTGCGAGCGCCTCATAGCGCCATTTGCTGTTTCTCTGTCCTTTGTGCCATTCGGCTGCGCCCGGGTCAAAGGCTATGCCGTTGCGCGCCACGCCAAAGGGGCCGAGATCCAGCTCGGTCACCCTGCCACGAAGCTTCGGTCTGGCGGGAACCGACCAGCGTTTGTTGACGGATTGAATGGCGTGGGGATTGCCCTGGTTGGGGAAATTCCCTACTTTGTGATCCGGGATGCCGTTGGAGCGGATAACCCTGTAGTCGCCGATTATTTCTATTGTCACCTGGTTTTTGCCTGGTGGTTGGGAGTCGGCTGGAAATAGATGCAGATCTTTCGCTTGCACCGCTGTGTGTTGACGGGCGCCTCGCCCTCCTTCCGGTTGTTGCTGCTGCTGTCGGCGCACCCTGTCAGGTACGCAGGCAAGTCTGGCTTGGACTTGTCGGCAAGCGCCTGTCACCTGGCCGCGTGGGGAATGGAAATGGCAGGCCTCGCCATCGGATTGGCCGTAGCAGGCCCTTTGCGCCTCAATTGGTGGGGCGCTCATTGCTACAGTTGCCGGCAATACAAGACTTGCGATGGCAACGGCGATGAAAGCGGCGGCGTGGACGGTGTGAGCAAACGCCATTTGTGCGGGAGCTTGGTTTGTGTAGGTTGGCATGGTTTTCTCCTTTGACGCAAGTGGGTCAAGTACATGTTTATGCCGGGCGGCTTGGGCGCCTTCAACCATTTGAATTATCAGAAACTCTCCGATAGCAAGAATTCAGCCGCCGCTTAGTCTCCCAAGCACCTGGCAAAGCTTTGCGCCATATTCTTGAGCAACAGCGTATAGAGTTCGCTCCCCTGGCGGAGTTTGTTGCCAATGGGGTCGAGTTGCGCCACCCGGACATTCAAGCCATCCGCCAGGCGTTTGACCACTCTTTGCGGGAATTGGGGTTCGCTGAACAGGCAGTCAATCGACCCTTGTTGTATGGCGTTGCGGATGCGAGCCACCCGCGCGGCGCTGGGTGGGGTATGCGGATTGAGGGAAATCACACCGCTTGTTGTAAGGCCGAAACTGCGTTCGAAGTATTGATAGGCATCGTGAAACACCACAAAGCCGGCGTCGCCGTAAGGCGCCAGCCGATCGCGGATGTCCGCCTCCAGGCGCTTCAGGTCTTCTGCGGCGCGGGCGGCGTTGGCGGCGTAGCGTTCGGAATGGGTTGGGTCCAGAGCGCCGAGGCGCGCGGCAATGGCGGCGAGCATGGCGCGCGCGTTTTCCGGGCTCAGCCAGAGATGCGGGTCCATGCCGCCATGATCGTGCTCATCGTGGCTTGAATGCCCGTGCTCGTCGTGGTGCACATCGTCGTGGTCCGAATGTTCGTGCTCATCGTGGTGCTCATCGTCGTGGTCCGAGTGCTCGTGCTCATCGTGGTGCGCGTCCTCGTGGCTCGAATGTTCGTGCTTGTCTGTATGCGCTTCGTTGTGCTCGTGTTCATGCGCATCATGGTGTTCGTGCGCGTGCTCCACGGCGAAATCCCTGTGTTCGCGCATGGCGTAGGCGCGCACCCCCGTAGCTTTGCTCAGTCTGAGTTGCTGCGTGTTCTTGCCTTTGCTCAGCCTGTGGGTCAGAAAGCTTTCGAGTTCCGGGCCTATCCACACCACCAGGTCGGCCTCGGCAAGCGCAGCCGCCTGGGATGGTTTCAGGTTATAACTGTGCGGACTGGCGTTAGGCGGCAGTAACAGCGATGGTTCGCCAACCCCCAGCATCACGCTGGAGACCAACGAATGCACCGGGGCGATGGTGGCCACCACCCTGGGCGAGGCGACGGCTTGAACGCCGACGGCAAGCGCCACAAATGCGCAAAGGCATGGGGCCCAACGCGAAAGGAAAATTTTGAACATATTGAGCATAGTTGGATAGTAATTCCACGGGCGGGGCATGCTATACAACATAAGGATATAAATGTTAATTTATTATCCTTGCACCCGTCTTGTATGCTTGCGTATGTCTGTACATAATGCTTCTTCCACACCACTGGTTCGGCTGAATGGATGCGGGTTGTACGCAGGTGATCGTTGGCTGGTGCGCAACCTGAACCTGCAAGTTCGCCCGGGTGAAATAGTCACTCTGATCGGCCCAAATGGTTCGGGCAAAACAACCACGGCGCGTCTGGTGGTTGGTGTTGCACAACTCAGCAACGGCAATCGAGTTGCTCGGGAGGGACTGCGAATCGGCTATATGCCACAACGCATGCCGCTTGACTGGACTCTGCCGCTTTCCGTCAAGCGCCTTATGCGCCTAACCAACTCTTTGTCGGAAGAGGAGATACAAAACGCCCTTGCCGCCACCGGGGTTGCCCATCTGCTGCATGCGCAGGTTCGACGGCTTTCTGGCGGCGAATTGCAAAGAGTGTTGCTGGCGCGTGTAATGGCGCGAAAGCCGCAACTCCTGGTGCTTGATGAGCCGGTACAGGGAGTGGACTTGGGCGGAGAAATCGCTCTTTACGAGTTGATTGCCCGGATTCGCGATGTCAGCGGGTGCGGGATTCTACTTGTTTCTCACGATCTGCACATAGTGATGGCCGCGACCGATCATGTTGTGTGCATCAATGGGCATATATGTTGTGAGGGCCCTCCATCGAGCGTGGTGAATCATGCCGCCTATCAACAGCTATTTGACGCGCGGGCTGCGGGTCTGGCGCTCTATCAGCATCATCACAATCACACTCATCTGCCGGATGGCAGGGTGCGGGAGGAAGGCGACGAATGCTGATGATGTACGATTTTTTTCTCTACGCCCTGTTGGCGGGGATGGGCGTGGCGCTTGTCTCCGGGCCGCTTGGGTGTCTGGTGATCTGGCGTCGTTTATCCTTTTTTGGCGATACGCTTGCGCACGCCGGCTTGCTGGGTGTGGCGCTGGCGCTTTTTACCGGGTTGAATCTTAGTCTGGCGGTCGCCCTGGTGGGTTTGATCACCGCGTTGTTGCTGGTGTGGCTGCTTGGCCGCATGTTCTATCCTTCTGATCTTGTTCTTGGCCTGTTGTCCCACTCGGCCCTGGCGCTGGGGCTTGTTGCTTTGGCCTATAGTTCACAACCAGCTGATTTATTGGGCTTTTTGTTTGGCGACATTCTCGCCGTTTCACAACTTGACCTAGTGGTGATCTATCTCGGAGGCGCGCTGGTGTTGCTCCTGTTGGCGCTGATGTGGCGACAGTTGTTCGCGGCCAGTGTGAATGTTGAGCTGGCACAGGCCGAGGGTATGCGTCCCTCCCTTGTGAACCTGGCGTTTGTGCTGATGCTGGCCCTGGTGGTAGCCATGGCGATCAAAATCGTTGGTGTGCTGCTGATTGCCGCGTTATTGCTCATTCCGGCTGCGACCGTACGCCGCTTGAGCGCTACGCCCGAGGTCATGGCTGCGCTGGCTGCGGTTTGCGGCGTGTTGTCCGTGATAGGCGGGTTGTTTGCGTCGTTGTATTTCGACAGTCCTTCCGGCCCCAGCATTGTGGTGGCCGCGTTGGTGTTGTTTGTGCTGGCGAACATCATCCGGCGGGGGAGAAAGGAGCATTAACGCCAGGGAACCCGAGTGTTTGTGTAACAGAGTTACCGGGGGGCTATACCTGGTAGTACTCCCTGTACCAAGCGACGAATTTGGCTACGCCTTCTTTGACGCTGGTGGCGGGTTTGTAGCCAACATATTGCTCAAGCATGCCCGAGTCGGCATAGGTGTCTGGTACATCGCCGGGTTGCAGCGGCAGCAGGTTTTGCTTTGCTTTGCGACCAGTCGCCTCTTCGATGGCGCGGATATAGTCAAGCAGTGCAATCGGACGGTTGTTGCCTATGTTGAACAACCTCCAGGGAGCGTTGCTGGTGGCAGGATTGGGGTTGGCGCCGTCCCAGTCCGGATCCGGCTGGGCGATATCATCGCTGGCGCGGATTATACCTTCGACGATATCGTCTACAAAGGTGAAGTCGCGCGTATGTTTGCCGTGGTTGAACACATCAATCGGTTCCCCGGCAAGGATGTTTTTGGTGAACAGAAAGAGCGCCATGTCGGGGCGTCCCCAGGGGCCATAGACGGTGAAGAAACGCAGCCCGGTAGTGGGCAGAAGGTACAGGTGGCTGTAGCTGTGCGCCATCATTTCATTGGCGCGCTTGGTGGCGGCGTAAAACTGCAAGGGGTGCACTGCGTTCATACTTTCGCTGAAGGGCATGCTGGTGTGCGCGCCATAGACGCTGCTCGTGCTGGCGTAGGTGAGGTGGGGGATGTTGTTGTAGCGACAGGCTTCGAGCAGATTGGTAAATCCGACCAGGTTGCTGTGGACATAGTCCAGAGGTTTTTCCAGGCTGTGGCGCACGCCCGCTTGGGCGGCAAGATGGATCACGCGATCAAAATCGTGTTCGACAAAACAGGCGTCAACGGCGTCCCTGTCGGCGAGATCGTTCCTGCGCATGGAGAAGTCCATGCCTTCCTGGTCGGCAAAATTCGCCAGGCGGGCAAGGCGCACCTGTTTCAGTTGCGGATCGTAATAGCTGTTGACCGAATCAAAGCCAACTACGGCGTCGCCGCGCTCAAGTAGTCGCCAAGCGAGGTGATAGCCGATGAATCCGGCATTGCCGGTAACCAGGACGCGCACAGGATTGCGCTATTTGAGGGTCGCGCGGTGAATAATCACCGGCTCTTTGGGCACATCCGCGTGTTGGCCGTTCCTGCCGGTAGGGACGGAGGCTATGGCGTCAACCACTTCCATGCCCGAAGTCACTTCGCCGAATACCGCATAGCCAAAATCACGCTCGCCATGGTCAAGAAACACATTATCCGACAGGTTGATAAAGAATTGCGCCGTGGCGCTGTTCACCTCCCCGGTGCGCGCCATCGCCAGTGTGCCGCGTTTGTTGGACAGGCCATTGTCCGCCTCGTTCCGGATAGGCGCACGGGTGGGGCTTGGAATCATCTCCTCGTCAAAACCTCCACCCTGGATCATGAAGTTCGGAATGACGCGGTGAAAGATAAGTCCATCATAAAAGCCGGCATTGACATAGAGCAGGAAGTTATCCACCGTTTGCGGCGCCTTGTCGGAAAATAGGGTCAATTCGATGGTTCCCATGCTGGTTTCGAGTTTCACGTGACGCTCACTGACCTGATCGGTTTGATTCATCCTTTCTGTTGCGTGGGTTGGTTGAGTTGCAAAAAAACCGCTGGCTGCGATCAGCAACACAATGATTGCTCTGGAGTCGAACAAGTCGAATGTGTCGTAAGCAATACCGGGGGAAACAGGCTGCATAAGCGTTTAATCGAACAACCAGGGGAGGTAACTTTGAACGTAAAGCGCCACCATGCGTATGGGTGCATCATACCCGCAGTAAGCGCCGTGTTTGGGCGATGATAATACATGCAGGTGGTTTCGTCAGGAATCAGAAGTGGTTACATTAACCGCCCAACCTGATGAAAAAGTAATTCTGCTTTGAATTGGAGGAAAAACCGCCAACGAATTACCCTGTAGCTGCTTGTTGAGCGGCGCTATGATTGAAAGGTTGGATGTGTCCCAACTTCACATTAGCAGGATATTGGCTGTGTTTGTGTAGTCTGCCCGGCGGTTAGGGCCAGCCTAGTGGTGTTCGTGCGGTTGGTCGGTGATATCCTCAATATTCGCGGCTGGCGCATGCCGTTTTACGCTCTCCACCCCCTCAAGGGCGTGTTGTTTGGTGGTGTATTTTTGCGATGCGGCAACTATCAGTCCATTTGGAGCTTTCAACCTGAAGCGGAACTCTCCCGCTTTGTCCTTAAAAATCTGAAATTTTGCTGACATGACTCATTCCTTCACGGTTTGGTTAAGAGGATTAACGAGCGTAACAAGTACACGCAGTGGATGATACAACAGCTGTCATGCGGTTTTTTTCCATTTACGGTTTCATTTGTGGCTGTATGCAAGAGCAAGGGAGATTGAAGCGGGTGGCGTTGATATCATCCCCAGCTAGTGAAGCAACCCTCGCATTCTAAGCACCACCACGACGCCATCCAGCGCCCGCAGTGGCGCGGTGATGACAAAACAGGGAATCCGCTGGTTGTAGGCGCGCATGCGCCCTTTGTGTTCAAAACGCTGGCGCAATTCTGTGTGTTCGACAAATTCGAGTAGACGAGGCATTATGCCGCCGCCTATATAGACACCGCCGCGTGCGCCGAACACCAGCGACAAGTCGCCGGCCAGACTGCCGAGCATATTGCAATAGACCCTGAGCGTTTCACGACAGCAGGCATGCTCGCCAGCTAACCCAAGTTCGGTGATGCGGTTGATTTGTTCTGTTGCGGGCGTTTCACCGCGAATGGCGCAAACGGTTTGATACAACAGCGCCAATCCACTGCCTTGCATCACCCGCTCGACCGACAGACGTGGAAATTCGCGCACCAGCAGGCTTTGGATTTCGCGTTCCAATACATCCAGCGGCGCCCATTCAATGTGCCCGCCTTCGCCGGCAATCGGCAACCATTGACCGTGATGATTGAGCAACCCGGCTACGCCCACGCCGGTTCCGGGACCCAATACCGCAATATTGCCGTCCTCCAAAGGCGCTTCGCCGCCTATCTGATAGAGCTGTTCCCTGTTCAGGCCTGGAACGCCACAAGCGAGCGCGGCGAAGTCGTTGATGACCACCAGCTCCTCGCAACCCAGGGAGCTTAGTAAAGCGCCTTTGTTGAAGCGCCAATGGCTGTTGGTAAAGATGATTTCTTCACCATCGGCAGGGCAGGCCACGGCAAGGCCGACCAGGGGTGGGCAGATAAGTTCCTGGCTTTGCAAATAGGCGTTGATGGCGTCGAACGGGGTGGGGTGGTCGGCCACTTGCAGAACTTGGATTTTGCCGCAGGACAGAGAGGCGTCCACCAGTGCAAAGCGTACATTGGTGCCGCCCATATCCGCAACCAGGGCAATGGGTTGTGTGTTCATGAGAGATGGTCGGGCATAGAATGCCTGAAATTGATATAACCAATGGGCATGGCGGAACGCATTGTACTTACCCAGGTCAACCTGGCCGATGGATTTGGCGCTACGCAGTGGCGTACTTTACTGTTGATGCGCGCGCTTGCCGGTCGACCAGTGGTGCAGCAACTGGTGGTGAAAAAGGGCGGTGTCCTCGAAGAAGTGGCGCAGCAATGGGGGTTTACGGTCCTGTCTGTTCGACCTTACGCCTGGCCAGGTTCAAAGTCGGCGATCGACGGCGATCTGGCGCACGCACACGGCAGGGCGAGTTGGCGCTGGACTGCTGCCGGCAAACGTCCTTATATCGCCGGGATGGATGGCCACAGGGTGGAGTCGATTCGCTTGCCCGGAAGCGGCGTCGTCGCGGTTGCGCCAACGCGCAGCCTGGTGGAACAGATACATGCCTGCATGCCGCAATTACCGGTGGAGCGCATTCCGCCTCTGTATGACGATCGTATTGTTCCGCAGGGCGAGGAGCAAAGCAACCTGGCGATCCAGCTAAGGGGCAGGTTTGTCTTTGGTCTCTGTTGTAGCTATGCCCCGGAGTCGGGGATTGAGGATGCCCTTGAGGCCATGCGTTGGCTGACCACCCGCAATCACAAGGCCCACCTGCTGGTGGTCGGATTCAACGGTCTTACGGGCGCATTGCGTGCCCGGGCGCGTTCGCTGGGGGCGGTTACCTTGCTCGAAAAACAAACCGATCCGGCCGCCTGGTTTGGCCTGTTCAATGCCTACCTGTCCCCGGCTCGTAAGGCAATGGATGATAACGGCCTGGTGCAGGCCATGTACGCAGGACTGCCGATCATTGCCACATGGCTGACCGCCATGGACGATTTTGTGCAGCAGGGGCAAAGTGCGATTTTGATGCCCAGCCTTGATCCTCCCGCTTTAGGGAAGGCCATGTTCGATCTTATGAAGGATGATTCGCTAACTTTCAGGTTGGGCGCAACGGCACGCAGGCATGTAGAAAAATTCAGCCCGCAGGTTGTAGGCGAGCGCGCTTTTCGTCTCTACCAAACCATTTGCAGTCAGCCATAACCATTGCCAAAATTAGCACAAGTCTATCCATTCGAAGCGCCATTCTGGCGTTATGCCAAGGCTTGGCAACATTCCTGAGGTGCGCTCACCTGATAAATGCGCTACCGGTTTATGCAATTTCAGGTCAGATACGCCGCAGAGCGTCCTCGGCTATGCGCATTCTGGATTGTTGGTGGAGCATGTCGATCAGCACCATCACGCGTTGCTGGCTTTCGTGCATCTCGAATACGGCTTCGAGTCCGGCAAATGGGCCTTTTATGATGCGCAGGCGCTCGCCCGGGGTGAAGGTCTGCACCTTGTCTTCGGCCTCGTCGCCATAGTATTTGAGCGCTTCCACCAGTTCGTCAGGCACTCTGGCCGGTTCGTCGCCGAAAGTCACCAGCTTGCTCACCCCCTTGGTCGAGCGGATGGGCGCCCAGCTAATGCCTTCCAGACTGGCGGTAAGAGAGATGAACAGGTATCGCGGAAAGAGCGGCTCAATCCTGGTGAGAAGTTTTTTGCGTTGCATGATTTCGCGTTTTATCTGCGGTAGAAAGACGGTGTAGCCCTGGTTTTCCAGGTTGTCCTTGGCGCGGACTTCGTCGCGTGGTTTGGTGTGAATCAGATACCAGGAAAAAGGCGTTTTCTCCTGGTTGGCGCCATGCCCGTTTGATGCTGTTTCCATGACGTGGTTCGTTGGCCTATCAGACGATTTACCCGTCGACCAGCCTCATCGCGGTTTTCACCTCGCGCATGGTGTCGGCTGCAGTGTCGCGGGCGGACTCGGCGCCACGCTTGAGCAGGGAGAGAATTTGCGCCTTATCGTTGTATTGACCCGCACGTTCAATAAAGGAGTTGTTGGCGGAGATAATCGGCTCGCATACACGCTGTTTGCATGCCACGCAGCCGATGGCGGCGCTGGTGCAGGCTTGGTGTATCTCTTTTTGCGTGGTCTTGTCGGAATAAATCAGGTGAAGTTGCCACACCGGGCATTTCTCCGGCGAGCCAGGATCCTTCAAGCGCACCCGCGCCGGGTCGGTGGGCATGGTTTTGATACTGGCGCTGACGCGATCGGGGTCGTCACGCAGCATAATTGAATTGTGGTAGGACTTGGACATCTTCCGACCATCAAGTCCGGGAATTTTCGCCGTTTCGGGCAGCAGGGTTGCGCTTGGCTCGGGCAGTATGGCGTGGCCCTTCTGGCGCACCAGTTGCGCGGCGACGACGAGTTGCGTTTCGTCTAACTCGCTCTGCATTTCCGCCAACCAAGCATCGCCCGGCGCGCTGTTGCCGTGCTGGTTGTGGGCGCTTACAGCCGACTCGAATTTCTGCCTTTGCTTGTTGCTCATGGTCTGGTATAGATCGTCCACCGCGTCGATAAACGTCTGCCCCTTGCCGTACATACTGTTGAATCGCCGCGCTATTTCGCGCGCCAGCTCAATGTGTGAGACCTGATCTGCACCGACCGGCACCAGCGTGGCCTTGTACAGCAGTATGTCGGCTGTTTGCAACAACGGATAGCCCAGAAAGCCGTAGGTGGTCAGGTCCAGGTGGCGCAGTTTGGCGAGTTGCTCCTTGTAGCTGGGAATGCGTTCAAGCCAGCCGAGCGGGGTGAGCATGGAAAGCGCCAGGTGCAATTCCGCATGTTGCGGCACTTGAGACTGTAAAAACAGCGTCGATTTTTCCGGGTCGATTCCAGCGGCGAGCCAGTCGGTGCATACCTCGATGGCGTGTTCCGCCACCCCGGCTGATTCTGCGTAATGGGTGGTGAGGGCATGCCAGTCGACAATGCAGTACCAGCATTCGTGGTTGCGTTGCAATTCCACCCAGTTGGCGAGTACGCCGAAGTAGTGGCCTATATGCAGCCTGCCGGTCGGGCGCATGCCCGAAAATACGCGTGGATGGGTCACTATCTGCTCCAGTCAATGGGTGTCAATCCCTGTTGCTCCAGGTAGGTGTTGACGCGCGAAAAGGGCCGACTACCGAAAAAACCGCGATGCGCGGAGAGCGGGGATGGATGCGCGGAGCGTAGCACCAGCTTGCCCGTCAGTGGCAGGGAGTCGATTTTTTTTGCCGCGAAAGCGCCCCAGGCGATAATCGCAAGCCTTTCCTGTTGGGAGCACAGCCGTTGCAATACCTGGTCGGTGAATTGTTCCCAACCCTGTCCCTGGTGCGAGGCGGCTTGGTGGGCGCGAACGCTGAGCATGGCGTTGAGCAACAGTACGCCTTGCGCCGCCCAACCGCCGAGATCGCCGTTCCCGCCCCTGTCTATACCCAGGTCATCCCTGAGTTCCCTGTAAATGTTTTCGAGCGAAGGCGGGAGCGGGACACCCTGGTTGACGGAAAAACACAGCCCGTTGGCCTGCCCTGGTCCGTGATAGGGATCCTGTCCGATAATTACCACTTTGACCTGTTCCGGTCTGGTCGCATCGAAAGCTCGAAACATCTGTTTTGCGGGTGGGAAGACGCGCTTGCCCGAGGCCTTTTCGGCAAGCAGAAAGTTTTTCAACGAACGCATGAATGGTTGTTCAAACAGGTCTCCGAGCAGGGCCAGCCAAGCCTCGCTTAGCCGAACGGAATTGCTCATAGTCTGCGTCCGGGGGAAAGCGCGTGGAGAAAATCAGGCTGTTGCGCCGGCGGCGCGGCGCGGAGTGCGCGAAGCTGTGGTTTTTTTCACCGCAGTGGTTGGCTTACCGGGTCGCGCTGGTTTGATCGGCGGCGCAAAGTATTTGCTCAGTTCGTACTGCGAGCGCACTGGCTTGCCTCCGCTCCGTGGCTGGTCCGCTCCAGTGCTGTCGATACGTCGCGCCTTGAGAGTGTCAGTCCACTGGATTTCAAACAAATCCTGCAGTTGTTTACGTACCTGGGTGTCGTAGACTTTAACCAGCACTTCGACACGGTGGTCGAGGTTGCGTTCCATCAGGTCCGCCGAGCCGATAAACATGTCGTCACGTCCGTTGTTGCCGAACCAGTAGAGGCGCGCGTGCTCAAGCAGCCTGTCCACCAGGCGGATGACCTCGATATTTTCGCTCTGACCGGGCACGCCGGGTACAAGACAGATGTTGGAGCGACCGATAATGCGGATTTGTACACCCGCGTTGCTTGCCTCGTACAAGCGTTCGATAATCCGCCTGTCGGTGAGGTTGTTGATTTTGATCATGATGCGCGCTTTGCGCCCGCGCCTGGCGATAGCGATTTCGCGCGTGATCATTCGTTCGATCCGCTGTCGCATGTTCACAGGCGACACCAACAGATGCTTATATTCGCCGGGAGTGAAGGGGTTGACCACCAGAAACTGGATTACCTGGTGGACCTCGCGCCCAATCTGCTGGTTGGCGGTCAGGATGGAGATGTCCTGATAGACGCGTGAGGTGTTTTCGTTGAAATTGCCGGTGCCTATATGGGAGATGAATTGAGACTTGCCCTTTTCGTCGGTGCGTTCGATCAGGATCAGCTTGGTGTGTATCTTATAGTTGGGAAAGCCGAAATGCACTTGCAGACCGGCATCGGAAAGGCGTTCGGACCATTCGATATTGCGCTCCTCGTCAAAACGCGCCTTGAGTTCTATCACCGCGACCACCTTTTTGCCGTTTTCCACCGCCTTGATCAGCGCGTGGGCAACCTCGGACTCGTCCGCAAGGCGGTAAAAGGTGGCGTAGATGGTTTGTACCCTTGGGTCGGTCGCCGCCTCCTGCAACAGGTGCATCAGGTTGTCGAACGAGTGGTAGGGATAGGCGAGCATCACATCGCGATTGGCGATGGAAGCGAACAGGCTGCGCTTGAGCGTTAGCCCCTTCACCTGATGGACGGGCAGGGGGGTGTAGGTGAGCGATTTGTGGCCGAAATCGGGAAAGTCCATGAAGTCGCGGAAATTGTGGTAGCGCATGCCAGGTACGGTGTTTTCCAGCTCGTAGCCCTGAAAATGATTCATCAGAAATTGCATCAGGTCTACCGGCATCTGGATGTCGTACACCAGACGCACCGGGTTGCCGAGATGACGTTGCTTGAGCGTTTTGTTCAGGTTTTCGAGTACACCATGGGAGATATCGTCGTTGAAATCGAGCTCGGCGTCGCGGGAAATCTTGAAGGTGTAGGCGCTTGCCTCGTTGTGTGGGTGCAGGGCGAATATTTCCGATAGGTTGAAGCGAATGATGTCGTCGAGCAGAATTACCACGCGGCGCGGTGCGCGCGCCTGTAGTTGAAAAAAACGCGGCAGGGTGTCGGGGATTTCCACCAGCGCGTAGGAACTCCCTTCCTTGAGGCGCAACACCACCGCCAGATAGATGGAGTGGGCGCGCAGGTGGGGCAGGCGGCTGTGCTTGCCCAGCATAACCGGAGTGATTCTGGTACGGATTCGGTGTTGGTAATAGTCAACCACCTGGGCCTGTTGCCCCTTGTTTAGCTGGCGTTCGTTGACGATATAGATATTCTCCTTGCGCAGGGCGCGAATGATGTCGGCGTAGGCGCGTTCAAACGCCTGGTTGAGGAGTTTGGTTTCTTCGAGTATCTCATCAAGCACCTGCTCGGCGTTCTCGGCTTTCGCCATCTTCTGTTTGCGCTGGCTTAATTGCACCACGCGCTGCAGAAAAGCCACCCTGGTGGCGTAGAACTCGTCCAGGTTGTTGGAATAAATTGCCAGAAATCTAAGCCGCTCAAGTAGTGGGACGCGCTCGACATCACGCGCCTCATCCATCACCCGGCGGTTGAACTTGAGCCAACTGCGGTCGCGCTCAAAAAAAGTGTATGCCATACTGCTCGCAAGCATTGTCTATAATGGCGCGAAGGATACCAAACCACATTGCTTATGCCCGCATTAGAAACACCGCAAGCCGATTTTGGCGCAAAGGCGATTGATTTTACTCTGCCCGCAACCGAAGGCGGTTCACGCAGTCTCGCGGATTGTTGCGGGGAGAAGGGGGTGCTGGTCATGTTCATCTGCAACCACTGTCCTTATGTCCAGAGCATTGTCAAAGACCTGGTTGCTGATTGCCGGAAGTTGCAGCAAGCAGGTCTGGGGATAGTCGCCATTTGCAGCAATGACGCCGAGACCTATCCGGATGATTCGTTTGAAAACATGCAGCGCTTCGCTGAAGAGCACGGCTTCACCTTTCCCTATCTGCACGATGAGGATCAACACACCGCCAGGGCCTATGGCGCAGTGTGTACGCCTGATTTTTTTGGCTACAATGCTGTGCTTGAACTGCAATATCGCGGCAGGTTCGACGACCGTGGGCGCAACCGCGAGGCTCCGGGCCATCACGAGTTGCTGGAAGCCATGCAAACCGTGATTGAGACCGGCAAAGGGCCGCAACAACAGATTCCGAGCATAGGTTGTTCCATCAAGTGGAAAGCGGTCTGATGCGCGTGTCGCGTTCCATGCTGATCGCCGGCTTTTCATGAAACAGGGCGCATCTATTTCTTGCCTCACTCGCTCTTGACGCAAACACTCGACTTCTCCCTTCAGCCGCAGAACAAGGCGCAACTAGCCAATCTCTGCGGCGAGCAGGACGGAAATATCAGCCTGGTGGCCGAACGGCTGAATATTGAAATCTACAATCGCGGCTACGATTTTCGCCTTGTAGGCGCGCCAAAGCTGGTCAAAAGCGGGAAAAAAGTGCTCACAAATCTTTACCGGCAGGCCACTCACCCCTTGGCGAGCGAATTGGTGCATTTGCAGTTGGTCGAAAACCTGCCACGCCCCCGCGCCGCAACTGCGTTAACCGAGTTACCAGAGGCGCGGGATGAGGTTTTCAATCAGAGCGAAGGGATTGAAGACAGCAATGAAAACCATTTGCTTATTCGCGCTCCGAAAAAAACCATCCGCA
>Ga0209562_1000210_pt1 | contig 24060 bp, 16 predicted proteins | sample WorMetvacBELIZE2_FD_187399 | JGI IMG/M metagenome (GOLD analysis project Ga0209562, IMG submission 187399) | Marine gutless worms symbiont microbial communities from Max Planck institute for Marine Microbiology, Germany - Olavius vacuus BELIZE.2... | ecosystem: Host-associated > Annelida >... | reverse complement strand
GCGTTGCCAAAAAATAATGGTAGCGCATACTCGCCCCGGTAGGATTGGAAAAAGCCGATCCCAAAAAATGCCAGTACGCTTCGTCGGTAGAAAATCCCGTCTCTTCTCGTAGTTCGCGTTTGGCCGCCTGGAGCGGTTCCTCTCCATCGTCTACCATGCCAGCACAAAATTCATTTATCACCGCTCCTCCGCCGTGTTTGTAGGTTTGTAATACGATAAATTTCTCGGTATTTTCTTGCGCTACCACAATGATGGCATCGTTATTTCGAGCAATATACCAGTCCCCCTCCGATCCGTTGGGAAAAATCACCCGCTGTTTTTCTACGGGCAAAAAAGGATTTTCCAAAATTTTTTCTCGTGAAAGTACTCGAAAAGGCTTCATAACTCTTCCATGATACGTACTCTACATACGAAACCAAAACTATTTTTTTTCCGCTGTTTTAGCCTTTTTGGCTTTTGCGGTTGTTTTTTCCGCCTTTGTCGTAGCGGTTTTTACTTTTCCAGAGGCGACCATCTTCGCTAATGCCGATTTTTTCCGCGCGGCATTATTTTTGTGAATGATGTTTTTTTTGGCAGCCATATCAATCGCTTTGTACGCCGCGGAAAACACGCTCGCAATTTTGCTTTTTTCACCTGCTTCTATCAATTTTTTTGTCTCACGGATGAATGCTCGGTACTTTCTCTTGATATTCATATTTCTCGCAGTTTTCACGATCGTTTGTCGCATTCGCTTTTGGGCAGATTTGATGATGGGCATGAGATGGATTTTAGATAATTTTTTAAGCTATTAGCAATTAGTTGTTAGCCGTTAGCCCGCGAAGATACTAGGTGGTAGAAATTTTTCGTCAAATTTTGTTATCGCCTGGGGGGGTAAGTAAGGCTGCAACCTTACTCTTAATTGGTAGAAGTCGGTATACTTGATCTGTTTATACTCTTTATTTTTTCCCATGTCGGTCCAAAATTTCTGCGGAAATCTTTAGATTTTTTTAGGATAGACTCGATGACGGCACAGGCGGCATCGGTCAACAACCACTGCTGGATTGAAGAATTACCAATTTTTTGTTCATTCCCCAAGACTTCTTCCCATTCGGGAAATTGTTGTACCTTGGGGAGACGAAAAAACGCAGTTAATAACTTTGTATCATTATTTATTTTGCATGTATGTAAAAAATTGATAATTGAAGCACTGGTTGGTTTAAGGCGTTTCCACCTCTCTTGTTTTGTAAGCTGTGTTAATACCTTGGTCGATGTACATATGCTAGCTACATAAATTACTTTTGCTGGGCAGCTGTTGCTGATCACTTCGCCATCTTTTTGCACTAATTGTTCTACTCGTTTTTTTATTTCTTGTCTTAATCTATTATCTAGTAAATCATGGCTTTCAAAAAATCCCATGTTTCCAGCAATCGTATTCCAGCTGGCTCCTGGGAGATTTATAAACTTCACAAGGTCTGCTGCATCCCTCCTTGTCATTTCCATACCCAAAACTTTACTTATATATTTTTTCACTTCAAATTATATTTTTAAATTTACTTCCCTCGATTGCCTTATTTTGATACACTTCCGCGGAAAAAATGAGTGATACATCTTCCCTACTGACGCGTGGTGTGGCACAGGTTTTGCCCAGTGCATCGGGTTTGGAAAAACTAATGCAAAAGCGAAAAATCCGCTTATATCTCGGCATCGATCCCACTGGTTCTCTGCTCACACTCGGGCATGCAGTGGTGCTAAAAAAACTGCAACAATTTGCCGAAGCCGGACACGAAGTTATTTTACTGATTGGTAATGGTACAGTTCGGATCGGTGATCCCACGGGGCGAGACTCTACTCGTCCTGTTTTAACCGATGAAATTATCGCAGAAAATTTCCAAAACTGGAAAGAGCAGGCCTCAAAAATTCTGGATTTTTCTCGCATTGAAATTCGCAAAAATGGCGATTGGCTCGATAAGCTTACATACAGCGAAATTGTTAAACTTATGGCGCAGGTAACGGTTCCTCAGCTCATGGAACGCGATATGTTTCAAGAACGACTCAAAAAAGGTGGAACGGTTTTTGGGCACGAAATTTTATACCCGCTGCTCCAGGGCTACGATTCGGTGATGATGGAGGTCGATTTAGAGATTGGCGGAACCGATCAGACCTTTAATATGTTGATGGGGCGACACCTACTCGAAGTGTATAAAAATCGCGAAAAATACGTGCTTTCCACACCCATCATCAACGGCACTGATGGTCGAAAAATGAGTAAAAGCTACGGAAATTTTATCGCCCTGACCGATGAACCAAACGATATGTTTGGAAAATTAATGTCTGTAGCCGATAGCGAAATGGAAACGTATTTTGAGATTTTTACCGACATAGATATGGCTGAAGTGCAGAAAAAAATCGCGGAAAATCCTCGCGATGCAAAAGTAGAGCTCGCCACCAATATCGTTTCGTGGTTACATTCTCCAGGCGCTGCCAAGGCAGCCCTGCAAGATTTTGAAACCAAATTTGTCCGAAAAGAAACCCCTGAAAATATTCCCGAATTTACTCTTTCTGAAGGTGTTGGACTGCTCGATTTGATTACCAAAATTTGCGGTTTTGCCACTTCCAATGCCGAAGCGCGACGCCTGATGGAGCAGGGTGCCGTGGCACTGGATGACACCATCATCACCGATACCAAAACGACGATCGAACCCGAAAAAAAATCGCGGATTTTACGCGTCGGAAAACGAAAATGGGGGAAAATTTTATAGATGTAAAAACCCCCTGACCCCCTTTTTCGGGGAAAGGCAACTTAAAACTTGTAGCTTGCAACTGACAACTTATAACTTGTTCCTAAATTCGTTCAAATAAAATTTTTGGTTCGCCGAGCTCGCTTCCTTCACCAATCATTTTTCTAAGTGTGGGAGCGCTTTCGGGCAAAAGTACTTGTGATATATCAACAAGCGTTTCTAGTGCATCGACTAATTCCGCGAATATTTTTTTGGCGGCTTCGGGATCGGTTTTGACGAGTTTCCACACTTCGGTTTTATTCATTAATTCATTAGTCTGATCCATCACTTGGAAAAAATAATCAATCGCGCTTTTTATTTTTTTCTCCTGCATAAGTGCGGAAAAATTTTTCCAATGTTCGTTACGTTTAGACTGTAATACAATGGGTTTAGCACCTCCCAAAAATTTATGACACAACACCAAAACTCGATAAAAAATATTCCCAATACCGTTGGCAAGTTTGTCATTGTGAAACTGTGTAATATCGCTCAGCGAGAAATCGCCATCTGAGCCAAACTCAAAGCTCGATAAAAGTCCAAGACGCACGGTGTCTTTTCCAAATTGTTGCGCCAATTCCACAGGCGAAACCACATTGCCCAAACTTTTACTCATTTTTTCGCCGTCGATGGTAAAAAATCCATGGCCAAAAACCTGCTGCGGCGGCTCAATACCAACCGACATCAGCATCGCTGGCCAAATGACCGCATGAAACCGCGTAATATCTTTTCCAATAATATGATTGGCATAGGGCCAAAACAGTTCATGAGGCGTATTTTTTATCGCGGAAAAATAATTGATAAGTGCGTCGAACCACACGTACACTTTTTGGCTTGGGTCGATGGGAAGCGGGATGCCAATTTCCGCGGTTTCGCGCGAAACCGACACATCATCTAGCCCAGAGTTAATAAAGCTTAAAATTTCTTTACGACGAGATTCGGGCTCCAAAAATTGCGGATTTTTTCTAAACAATTCTAATAACGGCTTGGTATATTTAGAAAGACGAAAAAAGTAATTTTTTTCTTCCAATTTTTCTGGCGGTTTTTTGTGATGCGGACATTCGCCTTTTTCGTTTAAGTCCGTGGTTTTCAAAAATGCTTCGCATCCACTGCAATACAGCCCCTTATAAACGCCTTCGTAAATATCGCCGTTATCGTAAATTTTTTGGAAGATTTCTTGCACCACTTTTTTATGTCGATCTTCGCTCGTTCGGATGAAATCATCAAAACTCACGCCGATATTTTCCCATGTGGTTCGCCAGTTATTGGCCATTTCTTCCAAATACACTTCGACCGATTTTCCCGCTTTTTCTGCGGCCTGCACGGTTTTTATGGAATGCTCATCGGTGCCGGTCAAAAATCGTACATTTTCTGCGCCGATATTTTTTCGCCAAAATCGTGCCAGTACATCGGTAGCCAGTGTGCAATACGCATGCCCAATATGTGGCACATCGTTTACATAATAAATAGGCGTTGTGAGGTATATTTTTTCCATGGACAAAAACTACTTTTTTTGGGGTTGCAGTCAATTTACAATCCTTTCGATGTATCAACAGTTCTAAACGAGGCGTTTTCGGATGAGGTTCTTACACGGACAATATTCCATAATGCTGAGTACTTACCCTGTTGCTCCTTAAGTTTATCTCTAAATTCCGTGAATTCTGTAGCAGTGTTTTTGGCGAAGTACATAAATGCCCGACCGATTCCTTCGGCACCACCGTTTTTTGTGACGGTTTCCAACCATTGTTTTCCGTTTGGATTTTTTAGTAAAGCAGTCATTAATTTACTAAAATCTTCTGGGGTTTTATTTGCAAATACACACAAGGCATAGGCTTGGCGTTCCGGGTTATGTTTATTATCTTTTAACTTCTCGTGCAATTCTTCTGGTATAGTTATTTTTCCATCTGAATCGCTTGCATCAAGAGTCATCTCTTGCCCTGCAGAATTATTGACTTGTTGTCTTGTTTCGTTGGCACTGTCTTCAATTACTTGTTCAGCTTTTGATTTTGAGATAAATATAGTATCAATGGAAATGGGATTTTCTGATATATTTTCTGATATATTTTCTGAGCTTTCTGCGGTTTTTGGCATTTTAAATTTTGGTTAATATTCTTCCTCATTATAATTAAAAAAATAAAAAGTCAAGTTTTTTGTGCAATTTTGCTTGGCAGAAATAAATTTTTACAGTCCAGACCTAAATTTTTTTCCGCATAAAAATCCCCCGATTCTTCGCATGTGGCAAAGACGGGATGTTCCACTACTTCATGCATGATATCAAGCTCTTTAAGTACTTGGTACAAGTTTTTTTCGGCTTCTGTCATGATGATTTTTTTGGTCAAACTCCAAGCGGAGCTCTGCAGAAAAATCTTTTTTGAGCGCTTGTAAAATGCGAGAAAATTCTTTTTCGACCGCTCCTTCATCGAGGGTTTCACTCTCAGACACAAAACACAAATGAAATGATAAATTTTTCAGTCCTTTTCCGAGTTTTTCTGCGTCCCTGTATTCATCGAAAAAATCAATAGATCGAAGGATAGGCGAAGCGTTTTTCGCGGATTTTTTTATATCGCTCATGAGTATTTTTTCTTCTAGTACTATCGAGAGATCTCGGTACACCGGCGGATAGGCGGAAATTTTTTGATACTTCGTGTCCGTGCTTTCTATTGCTTCCAAGAGATTTTTTTCACTCAATTCGACAAAGGCCGTGGCACTGCCAGGAGTGGGTGAAAAAATCGGATGCAGAGTAGCGATACGTCCCAGGTGTATGATTCCCATTTTTATTTCCGCGCATTGTGATGGATGGACATAGTGGGGGATTTTTTCTAGTGGTACGAAATCGACCTCCAAATTTAAATGCTGAAAAAACGCTTCCAAATCTGCTTTGAGCGCGAAAAAAATTTCCGAGTTTTTTCCTTTTATTACCGATTTTACCAGGGCAAAACGATTCTTTTCTTCGGGTAAAACTTCATTGGCTCGTGGTGCAAAAACTCGTCCAATCTCGTAAAAATTCGCGGTTTCATGGGTTCGTAATTCATTTTCTAGCGGTTTTATCATGGATGAAATAAGCGTTCGACGAAGATATCGGTGTTCTTCCGAAAGAGGATTTTGGACTCGGACATAGTCATCGAGTTTGGTAAAATTTTTGTCATCTTCGGCCACGAAGGCGTAGTGATACACTTCCTGGTACGATTTGGCACTAAAAAAATCGCGAAAAATCCACTCCAGGTCACGCATTTTATTGACCACTGGGGGCGTGTTTGGTAGGGTGGGAAAAATTTTTGGGATTCGATCAAATCCATGCATTCGGATAATTTCTTCCGATAAATCCTCGGGGATCGATACATCTTTTGTCGCTCGAAAGGAAGGAACCTGTACTGCTAATTTTTCCGCTTTTTCTTCTACTCCGAAGCCTAATTTTTCCAGTGTTTTTTTTATTTCTGCCACGGAAATTTCCAGTCCAGATTGGCGGTGCACCAGGGTGGGGTCGAGGGTGATTTGTAGGGTTGAAAATTTCTGCGGATATTCATCGGTCACCGGTCCGGCGATGCTGGCTCCTCGATCCAATGTTTTGGCATATTCCAGTGCGCGAAAAATTCCTCGATCATCGAGTTCGGGATCGAGCGATTTTTCGAATCGCATAGAGCTTTCGCTTCTCAGTCCGAGTCTGGCCGAGGTTTTTCGTATCGCCACGGGATCGAAATTGGCAGATTCTAAAATAATATTTTTGGTATTTTTGGTTATCGCGCTTTCGAGTCCCCCCATGATGCCCGCGATCGATAATATTTTTTCCGCATCGGCGACCACCAAGTCATCGGGGGTGAGCTCGTATTCCTCCTCGTCGAGTGCGATGATTTTTTCGCCCTTTTTTGCGGGTCGGATAATAATATTTCCCACGATTTTTTCCGCATCAAAAGCGTGCATCGGCTTGCCAAATTCCAGCATCACGAGATTGGTAATGTCGACCCAATTATTTATCGCGCGGATTCCAAGCGTTTCGAGCCTGGCTTGGTACCCTTTTGGTGATGATTGCACGGTCACATTTTTTACCACCACAGCACAAAAACGGCGACATTTTTCGGATTCAATTTTTACCGCGATTTTTTCACCAGTACTCGGAAAAGATACCTTCGGCACTAATGCTTCAAACGGCTGATCAAAAATCACAGAAGCCTCTCGAGCGAAACCCTCATGACCCATGAGATCTGGGCGGTGCGTCAAACTTTTATTATCGATATCAAAAATGGTGTCGTTTAATTCTGGCACGACTTCGCATAAATTTTTTCCAATCAAATTTTCCGCGTCAAATTTCCACAGCTCAGTAGATTTGAACCCAAGCTCCGCAGTATCACATACCATGCCATCGCTCTGAACTCCTCGGATATCAGAAATTTTTATCTCCAGACCCGATAAAAGTTTGGCCCCACCGAGCGCCACGGGGACGATTTCATCCACGGCAAGCGGGTATTTTTCTCCGAAAACGATCGTTTTTTTTCCTCGGGCACCAATATCGAAAATACCGATATGCAGGGGCGCACCAGCGGGGTGGTCTTTTATTTCTAATAATTTCGCCAAAAAGACCGACTGGAAAAAAACCGATACATCGTCCGCGTCTTCCAGCTCGGCAGTGTGAGCGGTGAAGCGCTCACCGATTTCTGTCGCGGGATTTTTTAGTGCACTGAGCCATTGCAGAAGCCAAACATTGGAGATTTTCATTTTCGCGGAAAATTGTAAGAAAAAACGGAAATGATTCAAATAGAGAAAATTGGAAGATTTTTCTTGTTCTTTGTATTGTTTTATGGTACAATATTCTGAATTTTCAATTTTTTACCACAATGAAAATCCTAAAAAACACCGTTATCGACTTAGGAAAGCTGGGAGGGAAAAAATTAGTTTTTTTTAGTGAAGGTCCTCCAAAAGATCAAAGCTATTTAGAAGGAGAAATTATAGCGGACATACCCCCCGAACCAGAAGAACTGAGACAAGAAGGAACTCAATCCAAAAAGACACAGGATACTTTAGCTGGTCTTAAGGAAAATATTCAATCAAGTGAAACCAACGAAAAAAGGAGTGCAGCATTGGTACAAATGGAAGCATTACTTAGCGCCTTCAAGGGAAAGGCCATAAGTATGAACTCCCTCGACAAAAACGTAGTTCGACAAATTGTTAACTTAATTCCCAATGCCTTTGGTTCAAAGGAATACAGTACTGGTAGATATTTCTTTGGAAAAAACGCAGCAGAGGCAACAAGAAAGATTTTGAGATCAGGAAATAATGTAGGAAGAATAGAAGCAGTTGAAACGAATGCACTAGAAAATCAACGAACCATCGACCTTACTGGTGGTGATATCTACGGTATCGCTAAAAGCCTAGATAATGCTATCAAAGCTGGAAAAAGGCCAGGAAAGAAAGTGACCGAACAGTTTCAAATAATGGCTCGTGATCGAGGTATTTTAGGGAAAAATGGAAAACCATTAGCGATCGATGGAGATTGGGGGGGAAATACAGCACATGCTTTAAGGCAAGTAATGAAAGAATATGACAGTAAAGGTGGAAACGTTGTTGGTTCTCTAAGACGAGAGCGTACAGCCACGAAAGTGAAGGGTAATGATGATGCCAAGAATGCGGAAAATTATGTCGACAATACTACGGCCATGAGAGAAATAGACAATAAATCAGAGCGAATCCGTCAGTTAATTGAGAAAAATATAGATGGCGATGGAATTTTTGAAAAAGTGTCTTGGGTACAAGGATTAGAAAATTTGTTTAAGGGGGAAGATGGTATCTCTGATCATACAGCAGAATACATACAGAGTGAGCTAAAAAACGGAGTTTCTGATCAACAAAAAGAAAATATAAGAGCTGCGTTGGTTGGATCAAAGATTCCGACAAAGGAACAAGCTGGATTCGCAAAAGACGCTTGGTCTTATCTTTTTATGCTTCCTCTATTTAGAGTCCGCTTTAGTGGTATAAAGACTGGGGTTTCTAGGGTTGGAAAGCAGTCTGAAATGACAAATATATCCAACTGGCTTGATGAAACAAAAGGCAAGACACCCTATAAACCCGAACAAAAATATGGTCAATACTTAGAAGATGCTTTCCGTGGATCTGGAAAGAATGTTGAAGAAATGACTTCCGATGGAGTAGTGAGCCAGGAGAATAAAGAAAAAGTAAATGACGCCATTACAAAGACTCTAGATCATTTTTATGGAACTTTTGGTAAAGATTTGCAGCACGTTAAGAATGGCGAATTTCTCATGATCCAAAGATTTTGGAACAAGAATCTTAAAGAAATAAGAGCGCAAGAAGAAATTATGTTTGGGAAAGACAATAATGGCAACTTCGTACACAGTCAAAAAGAGAGATATGATTGTGCACAGAAAATCACAAATGCATTGGAAAAACATTTACAAGAAAAAGATAAAGTAAGTGCGACTCGCAATATAGAGTTTGATAGCGAAATGTGGGGGAACGGTCAGAAAATTGAAATTGATGTGACAAATGAAAATAGTATCAATAACATCATTGGAACACTAAGACATCACGGTCTCCAAGAAACACACATTGATCAAAAAATAGCAGAAGCGATAAAGGGATATAATGAAGACGTAAAAGATTATAATGAATCGGTTGCGTTGGTGAGATCTCTCACGGGTCGCAGTTATAAAATTATTAAAACACTTAACTATCATAGGGATGTAATAGATGCTGCGGCTAAAACCCATACTCAAGAAGAACTCCTTTCATCCGAGAGAACAGGAGAGGTTAATCGTGATGTTTCTAGTCTCGAACAACATGGAGAAGATTTGCAGAAGTATTCTAATTTTAATGAAATTCCAAATCAACAAGTAAGTAATATTATCAATAGTTTACGGGAGTTTTTTCCGGGTGTTACCAGGACAGAGCTTGCTATGGCGTTTAATAGCAAGACTGATGTCAATCGTAAATCAATACCTAATGCAATGCTTTTGAATATGGGAGTAACTCCTAATAGTGGAGAATATCTGAGTGACATAACCAATCGAAAATCTAGCACGGATGTCTTGTACAAACTTAAAATAAGCAAGAATATCGTCTATGAGGGGCAAGCATACGATGTAGAATATGATTTTTATTTACGTCCCGACTGTGGTGGAAATCCTATGCCAAAAGGAATGACTATCAACGGAAAATCTAGGAATATTGATCAATATTCGTTAAATGATGATGTTTCTATATCTAATTCTTTCCAACTGCCAGTTGGTATTCCGTGGAATATGCTTTTCAAGAGTGGTAGTACAAGTAGTAGTAGTAATCCCGATTCAATACCAAAAAATATCAGTGACATCAACCAAGGCTCTAACGGTGCCTCTGGCGGGCAAAACGCTGTTGGTCTTTTTCGAACAACTTAAAATTAATTAAATAATAAAAAAATGAAAAAAATGATAATTACTGCTTTCGCAATATTACTTATAGGAATCAGTGTTTTTGCTTATTGGAAATATTTTTATGTTCCTGGCCCAAATACTAATCCAGAAACAGGAGAAATACTTTCTGATCCTGAACACATAGATACTCGAGCTCCAAAACTCGCACCTCATCTCTTTTAGTCTTATGAAAAAATTATTACTGCTTTCGGTGTTGTTCGTTGCTGGAATCTTTTCCGCGGATTTTGTTCAAGCGGTTTCTTGCCCAGAAATAAATAGAACTACACATCCTTCGGGATTAAAATATGCTGCTTTTAATTGTTTTACTGATAATAATAAAATAGGTCAGTATTATGGCGGAGACCAAAGAGAACAAAATTTTATCCGTGTCAAAGAAACGGGGGGTACGTGGGGAGATAGTGTTTCTAATTTAAGTGACGGGGATCAAGTAGAAGTTCTTTTTTGGATACACAATAGCGGTGAGGAAGGAGTAAATTCTTATGCAGCACAAAATACAAACATAGATCTAGACTGGGGTAATCCGGCTTCTGTATCTGGTAGTATTTCTGCTAGCAATACCAATCCAAGCCAAGTAGATGATACAACTTCTATTCAATTAGGTTTAGGACAAACAATAACCCCATTAGATATTTTAGCTACTTATGGCACTATATCGTTGTCTGCAACAGCAAGTAGTCATTCTTTTGGTCCGGTATCCTATCCATCATCTTATTCTTATTCTCAGGGTTTGATTTTTCGATTCCGTGTAAACGGAAATCCTCCAGTTACTACCAACCCTTCCATTCATATCGACAAAAACGATGCGGATAATACTGACGACACACAAACTGTTATCAGTGGTGGAACGGCTACCTTTACTATTCGAGTAACTAATAATGGGGACGAAGCACTGAATAATGTGGTCATCACTGATGCGGAAGCACCTAGTTGTGCTCGTACCGCTGCAGAAACTGCTGTACTTTATTCGGGAGGAAATTCCGCGGATTTTGATCCAGACGAAACCTTTACCTACACCTGTACCGCTGCCAATGTAACTGATACTACTTTTGCCGATGGAGATAATGATATTTCTGTACAGGGAACGGGAGTAACTTCTGGAACTGATGTTACTGATGAAGATCCTACGACAATAATAGTAGAACCATCCGCGGAAATTTCTGTAACCAAAGATGACAATGATAATTTGGATGATACCCAAACCGTTATTTCTGGTGGGACGGCGAATTTTACCATCACCGTTACCAATAATGGTAATGTGGCACTTCAAAATATTGTTTTGACCGATGCGGCTACTCCAAATTGTGATCGTAATACTGCTCAAACCAATGCTATGTTGCAGGGAATTGGAAATAATGACACCACGTTTGATGTAGGAGAAACTTTTTCTTACAACTGTGAACAAATCAATGTAACCGCGGATTATATCAATACTATCGTCGTAACGGGCACTCCCACTAATGGTGCTGCCAATGTGACCGATAATGATCCAACGACTATTATAGTAAATCCTGATGCGACTAATACGCCATCGATCAACATCGTAAAAGATGACAACGATAATACCGATGACACACAAGCATCACAAAATGGTACGGCTACGTTTACCATTACCGTAACTAATGATGGACAAGTAGATCTGACGAATGTGGCATTGACGGATGTACTGGCCCCAAATTGCGCGGGAAATTTTACCGCACCAAATACTGGTGCCGCTACCTGGACTAATCTCACCACTACTGGTGATGGCGATGCCAATTTTGAACCTGGAGAATCGTTCACCTTTAATTGTACTGATACCGGTATCACTCAAGCTTATACCAATTTGGCTGCTGTTTCGGCTACGGGAAATGGACAAGTGGTAAACGATGACGATACCAGTGTGGTAACTGTAACCACTACTACTTCGAGCAGTCCTAGTGGAGGAAGTGAAACTTCTCCAATCGCTCAAGCTTGTACCTCGACTAATAATCCAAATAATCCATTGCAGTGTCGTGGGGTAAAATTGAATGACTTGCGAGATGCCAATGGAAATCGTCATAACGATGATGAATATCAGGAGTGTTTACAAAATGGAAATAAAAATAAACAACAATGCGCCAATGAATGGGCTGAGCGACTAGGCTATGATGTGAGTGCTTGTAATAATATCAACGAAGATAATCCTTGCGATATTCCTATTCCAACTCCTTTGGAACCAACCGATCCAACAGATGATCCATGTGCCTCTTGTTTTGGGGCTACGATAGATGTTGAAAAAAAGGTTAAAAACGATAATACCGCGGAAAGTTTTTCCGAAAAAACAAGCGTAGCCGCTACCGGGGAAGCGAAATACAAACTAACACTTACTAATGTATTACACGACACAGAACATTATACGATAAATGGCGCCACCGTAACTTTTTATGATTATACTGTGCCTGCCGAATCTGGAAGTCTATGGTTCCGAAAAGGAATTACTGATGGCTGGAATGCTAATAATACCGGTGGATTGCAACTTTCTAAAGCATTTAATAAAACTCAATTAAACGAATTAAACAATGGTGGAAATCAGATTTCTGTGGAATATATTATGGACGCTTCGCTTGCCGATAATGCCGATATAGCCAGAGCTATCAAAAATGTAGCGTTTGCCAAGATAGTTTATGACTATACATGTAATAATTGTGGCAAAGATGGGGGCAGTACCACTGGACGTGGAACTCGTTTAGTAAATTACGAATCCTCTTTCACTTCCCTCGGTTCTTCTGCTACTGTCGATATTATCCGCCCTTTTTATGAGGCAACCAATGGTGGATCGGTTGGATTGGCCTTGAATCCTAATGATCGAATCGTGGGAACCAAAAACACCATTACCAATGTTGGCGCTACTACTGGATATTCCGCGGAAAATGTAGACACTCTGAAACTCAGCGAAGCAACAAAAAATCGTTACGGGCTCATCAGTAAAAATACTTATGATACCAAAAACACTAATAAATTCGGCGCATTAAATGCTGATACAAATCTAAGTGTGGGCAGCGACGGAAATATTTTAGTACTAAAAAACGGCGATTTAACCATTGATGGCGACCTTAATATGGGTGGATCATCCAAAACCTTTATTATCGAAAATGGTAACTTAATTATCAAAAAAACCTTTTCGGTTTCTGATGGATTCGTCGCTTTCATTATCCGGGGTGGAGAAATCCAAATCGATAAAGATGTAACCAGCATCGAAGGCGTATTTATCGCGGAAGGACAAAAAGTAGTTTCTACAGACAATAAGCAATCTAATAAACAACTCACCGTACACGGAAGTTTGATTGGTGATTTAGAAAATCTGCTAGAAAATCGAAACTTTATCGGTGTCAATCCCGCGAACGTCATTGAGCCAAATATCAAATTCCTTTTTGACAATCGAATTTTGGAAGAAACTCCCCCAGGATTGGAAGACTTTTTGGGAAACAGTTGGGGACAACAGTAGAATTTTTGAGGGGGAAACTGATTTTCCCCTTGGTTATTCCCGAAATTCTGGATTATGAATGCTTAATGTTGAATTATGGAAATGCAAAGATCAAAAATCAAAATGACAAATAAAAATAAAAAAAAGTTAATAACCAACCGCTAATAGCTTGTGAGCTCGTCAGCTTGTCGACTTACTAGCTAACTTTTAATCTTTTTTGCTCGAGGGAGGCGTCAGCCCCCCGAGATTTTCCGCCTTTGGCGGGCGGGGGCGGTGTTATAAAAAAACCGCGAGTAAACTTGCGGTTAGAGCTAATAACTAACCGCTCGTGAGCTTATTAGCTGGTAAACTTGCAACCTCCCTAATACCCTCTCCTCCACTTTCGCCATGTTTCCAACACCCAATTAAGCCAATATTTTTTGGTGAGTGGAAAATCATGGGCGTGCACGTAGCGATATTCAGTACCGCCAAATCCCCGTTTAAAACGCGAAAGTCCGTACCACGGATGTTTTTTTTGTTCATCATCGACAATGCCCCAAAAATTAAAATATTGTATTCCGCGCTTTTTTGCTTCTAAAATTGCCGCCCAGAGTCCCGCATATGCCACCGGTTCTTTTCGTAATAATGACGCTCCCTGGTGGTAATATGCTGCATGATGATCAAAAATAATAATGGCGCTAGCGTGGAAAACTGATGGATTTTGTGCAAAAAATGTGGAAAAAATTTGGCAGTCGCTACCAAAAGCTTCGAGCTGCGCCTCGGTATTTTTCCGCGGAAAAGGTGTAAATCCTTGACGCGCCACAGTGGCTAGATGTAATTGCCAAAAACCATCTAAATCCACTGCGGAATTTCCCATTTTTACTTCTAGTTGATATTTTTTTATCTGACGAATTTCGTAACGCGTGCTTTTTTTCATCTGGGCCAAAATCTCCTCTTCACTGGGTGTGATGTCCAGAATTAGACTGTGCTCGGGATTGACCAGGTGAACGGGGGCCGGTCGAAATCCACACATTTGAAACCGGTCTGTACAGACATCATTTACTACCCCTGGGTAAAGGGGTTGGGGGTTTTGTATTAGGGGTGAAACCCGCACAAAATCCGCGGATTTTTCTCGACCTAAATTTATATATTGGGTGAGAAAAAAACTCCACGCATCGGTATTATTTTTTAAAATCAATGGTCCGTGTGGGCAATGTAAAAAATTTTTAAACCGCGTTTTTATGTGCTGGATAAGCGCCGTGCCGATTAAACGATCATCAGAAAAAATCCCATAGCGTAGTACTGACTCCCCCACTTTTTCGCGGAAATGACCATACGCCTCCGACTGCAAAAAAGTTTGCGCTCCGGCATTTTCTGCGGGAAATTCGCGATAAAATTTACCTAACTGATTACTATCTATGGCGACAAAACGATAATTCATAAGCGGACAAAATTGTACGCATTTTTATATTTCGTGGAATTTTATTTATATAAAGCCACTTTTTTTGTCTGATGATTTGGGTAAGAAGTAATCCAAATTTTTTTCCACAGTTTTTAGTATTTGTTGCATAAGTCTTGCATGAGTTTATAAAAATCTATCGCAATTTTTTCTGGCTTTTTTTGGGCATATTTTTCGCGTTTTTCGGAGAAACAATGCTACCACCCGTTTGATGTTCGAGTTCTTTTTTGGCTTGCTTGGCCACGCGGCCACCTTTTTGTGCCACTGTTTTATTTTCCGCGAAATACCAAAGCTCCTTTTCGTCATCCCAATGGCGACGAATGCCTTTTTCGCGGAAAAATGCCACCGAACCGTCTTTTTTTGTCATAATTGTTTGCAAGAAATATAGTCATTAGGCTCAAAAAATATTTTCCAAACTAATAGCTAACAGCTAACCACTAATAACTAGGAAAAAAACCAAGCCCAATGCGTGCGTTTTAGTGATTATTGGCATTTTATAAAGCACATTTTTTTAGTTCTAGTGCAGCTATAAACCGATCGATATCGGCGGTAAAAACACGTCGATTGGTAGGAAGAGTGAGATGGTGACGAGAAAAATTTTCCGCAATTTTGCACTGCCCCGACTGGTATCCAAAAGCGGATAAATCCACACCATTAGGGGCTATAGGGTTGCCATTCCATTCGGTAAGGTGGAAAGATTTTGTCGCTTTTATGAGTGTATTTTTTTGTGCGATGGTTAGATTTTTGAGTATTACCCGGAAATTATTTTTTGGACAAATAATTTGTTCTTGATTAAAAAATTTACTCAATTTTTCTTGCCAATATTTCGCGATTTTTTCGCGATGCAATACTGTTTTTTCTTGCTGTAATACTTGTCGATGCAGTATCGCCTGAAGTGATTTGGGTAACGTTAGGGCGGGTAAATCCTCTACTCCTCTTTTTTCGGCAAACGTGACAGCTTTTGGTAGCCATTTTATTTTTTGAAAAATTGCGGGAAAAAATTTTCCACCCATATGCCAAATTGGCAGTGCCAGCGAGTAAATAAGCGGATGAGACAAATATCGCAGTTGCCAAAAAATCGGCGCTTTTGGTAACGCTTCGTGTTGTTTTTTAATTGTTGCTTCCGAAATTTTGAATTTTGAATTTTGAATTTTGAATTTATTGATTGTGATTCCTCCGCCCGAAACGCAGGAAAGAATTTTTTCGCGACCAAAGGAAAAAAGGCGGACATCGGATAAAAAATCATCACTTGCAGATGGCAAAAAATGCGCGCAATCTTCCAGCAAGACAATGTTTTTTTTGCGACATAAATCGGTAAACGGCCGTAAATCAATCTCCTGACCAAAAGTGTGAATCGCTACTACCAGTGAAATATTATCCGAAATTTGTTCAAAATTTTTGTACAAAATTAATCCGTTTTCATCCGTATCGATCCACTCGATTTCATATCCAGCGGTCAAAAATGGCGTCGCCAGCACCGCACAGGTAAACGCCGGAAGCGCGATTTTTTTATCTTTTGGCAAATCGAGCACCTTGATAAGTAGTGACAATTCCGTTCGTACCGCATTGGAAAGAAAATAAGGATGTTTGCCAAAAATCGCGGAAAAATCACGAGATTTTTTTGGCAAAAATAGCGCCAAAAACCCCGCGAAAAAATCGGTAACAATCAAATTGGGGCTGATTTGATTAGAAATAAGTTTCATAAACCGCTCGTGAGTGTAACAGAATTTTGGAATGGGGGAAGAGTTTGACGGTTTGCCTTATTTTTAAAAAATTGATACCATTTTTTGCGTAAGGATAACCCCTCAAATCATGCAATCCACACAGTTTACTGTTTATATCGAACAAGAACGAAGATGGGATATACATTGGCTCTATACCATCTATCCCGAGTTGTTATGCGCAAGGAGACACTCAAGAGGAAATGCTACAGAATCTGTCGGAAGTGGCAAAACTGTGTCTTCGTAATCAAGATACCCAACCAACACGTTTTGTGGGAATCCAAAATTTAGAATTTTCACATGCCTAAATTGGTTCCCATAAAACCTAAAAGATCATCAAAATCTTAGAAAAACTTGGTTTTGTACAACGTGACGCCGAAGGTTCGCATGTATTTTTGAAACACGAAAGTGGCAAAACCACCGTAATTCCTGTGCATAGCAAGGAAGTGAGTAAGGAATTACTGCGAAAAATCCTCAAGGATGCCCAAATATCGATAGAAGAATATGATCGATTGCGGAATTAAGACGGCAAGATTTGACTTATGGGGTCCAAAAAATCGCGGAAAAAATGTTGGATATTTTTAGGTTAGATAACATATTTTCCAAATCTCTTTTTAAGAATAAAGAACGAGTAAAAAAATTTTCAAAATTTTAAATAAGGAAAGATAAGGAATTTTCTCTGCTACCGAAAACGATTTATTGTAAACTGGTCCCAAAGCTAAAAGGGAACGTTTTCCGTGTATTTCTTTTGCGTTTTTGTCAAAAATCCGCAGAATTTTTTCGTTATTCTTTTTTATTAAATGCTTCGAACACAAACCTGTGGACAACTTCGAATTAATGATGATCAAAAAAAAGTAACGCTTTGTGGCTGGGTTTTCCATCGACGAGATCATGGAGGTATTATTTTTATCGATTTACGAGATCACTATGGCGTTACACAGATTGTTTTCGATCCTACGCTCAATGCTAAGGCTCACGAAAAAGCTGAACACATCCGATCTGAATGGGTATTAAAAATTTCTGGTGTGGTGCGACCACGTGGAAAAGATCTAGAGAATCCAAATTTAGAAACCGGTGAAATTGAAGTGGTGGTAGAAGATTTAGAAATTTTAAACAAATCCAAGACCTCTCCTTTTGAGCTCGATACAGAAATTCAAAATGAAAATTTGCGGCTAGAATATCGCTATTTAGACCTCCGACGGGAGCGAATGCAAAAAAATATAAAACTCCGCCATAATATGGTAAAGGTTATTCGAAATCATTTTGATCGAGAAAATTTTCTAGAAATTGAAACCCCTATTTTGGTAAAAGGAACCCCCGAGGGTTCTCGAGAATATTTGGTTCCGAGTCGTCTGCATGCGGGGAAATTTTATGTCCTACCCCAATCACCACAACAACTCAAACAACTCCTCATGCTTGGGGGGGTAGATAGATATTTCCAGATTGCTCGCTGTTTTCGGGATGAAGATCAACGCGGAGATCGCCAGCCCGAGTTTACCCAATTTGAGATCGAAATGTCTTTTTGTGAACAAAAAGATGTGATAGCAGCAGTAGAAAATTGTTTTCATGAATTAAATAATATGTGTGCCAAAGATAAGGAGTGGAAAAAATATTTAGTAAACAATCGTTTTTTACAAATCACTTGGCAGGAAGCTATGGAACGATACGGATCCGATAAACCCGATATTCGTTTTGGTATGAAATTTACCGATATGACCGATGAAAAAAATGATTGCGGTTTTGGAGTGTTTGAAAAAGCCGAAAGGCTCTTTGCAATGTGCGTACCCGGAGGAGAAAAACTCAGCCGAAAAGATATCGATGACCTAACAGAACTAGCCCAAAAAAACGGTGCTGGGGGTCTCGCTTGGGTGCGAGTAGGCGAAGATGCCGGTCCCGTAATGAAGAATTCCAAACCCGAATTCATCGAAACACTTATTCAAAAAACCAAGGCCAAGCCCGGCGATATTATTTTCTTTGGGGCTGGATCTTTTTTGCAATCCGTCGAACCCCTAGGGCAAGTACGACTAGAAATCGGTGATAAATTTAAACTTCGAAACTCTGATGAATTAGCCTATTTGTGGGTGGTAGATTTCCCACTTTTCGAACAAAAAGAGGACGGATCTATACAAGCGGCGCATCATCCCTTCACTCGGCCAAAACCTGAAGATATCAAAAAACTCGATACCGATCCTATATCGGTACGATCGTGCGCTTATGATATCGTGGTAAATGGAGTAGAGCTGGGGGGCGGATCGATTCGGATCCACGAGCCCGATCTACAGAAAAAAATGTTTGATGTCTTGGGATTAAGCCCAGAAGAAGCAGAAATGAAATTTGGACATTTGCTAAAGGCCTTTCAATACGGTTGTCCTCCACATGGTGGATGTGCCATGGGGCTCGATCGAGTAGTGATGCTTTTTGCCGATGAACCAAATATTCGCGAAGTAATTGCGTTTCCAAAAAATCAAACCGCCCAAGATATGATGCTCGGATCTCCATCGGAAATGCCAGAGACGGAAGTGAATGAGCAAAATATCCGCATTATTTTGCCATCCAATGATTAGATTGGAATCGATGATAAAACTAAATTGCGGAAAAATTTCATCAACAATCCAAATAACAATTTCCTTTTCCCGCAATCAAAAAATCGTTATGGTGAATATTGATGATGGGAGAAAACAATTCCAGTCAGTATGATATTTTTGCTGCGGATTTTTCTGCGACGCGCCAACACAGTTGGCCCGAGTTTGATATATTTTTGCCATTAATAAAACCAGGCGAAAAAGTATTAGATATTGGCTGTGGCAATGGACGTCTGCGAAACTTTTTACCAAAAAATATCGCCTATACTGGCGCCGATATTTCGGAAAATCTCTTAAAAATTGCAGAAAAAAGTTTTCCCAATGATGATTTTTTTCACGCGGATTTTTCAAAAACCTGGCCATTCCAAAATCAGCAGTTTGATTGGGTGCTGGGCATTGCTTCGTTTCACCATATTTTAGACACCGCTGGCCAAAAATTTTTTATGCGTGAGGCGTATTGTGTTTTGAAACCCGGTGGAAAAATTTTTCTCACCACTTGGGTATTGCCGAAAAAATATTTTTGGTCCAATTTTTGGCGCGGTCGCGTATTTACTGACAATTGGATTATTCCGTTTGGAAAAGAAAAATTTCCGCGGATTTATCGTCGTGTGTCCACATCGACGCTACAAAAACGATGCACAGAAGCAGGATTTCAAATACATTCGTCAGGAATATTCCCCGGTAGAAATTACTGGATTTTGGCGGAGAAAATGCACAACGGATAACCTGTGAATGGAAAGTTTATAAACAAGCTGACGAGCTAGCAAGTCATTAGCTATTAACGATTAGTGGTTAGCTCTGGGTGAGTTGAAATGAGTTGAAAGTTCGTAAAGTTATAAAGTTTGTAAACAAGTCAACGAGCTTACAAGCGGTTAGCGATTAGTGATTAGCTGTTAGCTCTACAGGTCAACAAACTACCTCCCCCCGGGCAAAGGGGGTGTCCCGCGTACGCGGGACGGGGAATTTTATAAATTCCCTTGCGGCTGGTTCTTGAAGTTAAAAATTCAAAATTTAAAATTTAGAATTTATAATTTACCACGATCCTACCGTTTCCCAAATCAGGCTCCTTTTACTTCTTCTTCCTCTTCTTTCGACGTCTCCGGCTCTTCTTCTGATTCTTCCACGGTCATGCCCGGGTCATGATGTTCGATTTCATCAGTATCAGCGACCTCTTGCATACCCGACTGTTCCAAAATTTCTTCATCTTTCTGATTAGCAGTTTTGTTGTCATCGTTTTCGAGATAAGTAACCAATTTAGTAGAATCCAAAACTTCTCCGCTGTTTTTTTGTAAATCCACTCGAAGTCCTAGGGATTGCAATTCTTTTACCAATACATTGAAAGATTCGGGAATGGAAACGGTATCGATCGGTTCTCCTTTTACGATCGATTCGTATGCTTTGGATCGGCCACGCACATCATCAGACTTGATGGTGAGCATTTCTTGTAAGATATGAGAAGCGGCGTATGCCTGCAATGCCCATACCTCCATTTCTCCAAAACGTTGACCTCCGTTTTGAGCTTTTCCTCCTAGTGGTTGCTGGGTTACCAAAGAATAAGGACCAACAGAACGAGCGTGAATTTTTTCTTCTACTAGATGAATAAGCTTTAGCATATAAACCGTCCCGACTACAGTAGTATGATCAAAGGGTTCACCCGTTCGTCCATCGAATAATTGTTTTTTTCCATCGAGTGGCAAATCCGCGATTTTTAAAAACTCTTGCACGGTTTCGGCTGGAATACCATCCATCACTGGGCTAGCAATACGAATTCCCAATTTGGATGCGGCAGCGCCGAGATGGGTTTCGAAAACTTGACCAATATTCATCCGAGAAGAAACCCCCAGAGGATTTAGAATAATATCCACGGGTGTTCCATCTTCTAAATATGGCATGTCTTCTTGGGGAACAATTTTTGAAATCACACCTTTATTACCATGGCGTCCTGCCATTTTGTCTCCTGCTTCGAGTGGACGCATTTGTGCTACCTGTACTTTTACTTGTTTCAGGATCCCCGTTGGCAGGTCGTCTCCTTTTTGGCGTTCCATGACGGTTATATTTACCACCTTTCCTCCCGAACCACGTGGTAGTCGGAGGGAAGAATCTTTGGCTTCGTGGGCTTTTTCTCCAAAAATAGCGCGAAGTAATCGGTCTTCAGCGGTGAGTTCTGTTTCCCCTTTTGGGGTAATTTTTCCCGCCAAAATATCGCCTGCCAATACCGTCGAACCGATTCGAACAATACCATTTTCGTCTAAATTTTTGAGTTTTGCCACACTCACATTTGGAATATCGGCAGTTAATTCTTCGGCTCCCAATTTAGTATCTCGCACATCCTGCACATATTCTTCGATATGGATGGAATTAAACATTCCTTCTCGCACCACTTTATCAGAAACCACGATCGCATCTTCGTAATTATACCCACCCCAAGACATGTAAGCGACGGTCAAATTTCTTCCCAGGGCTAGATCGCCATCCTCCACCGAAGATCCATCGATAATTACATCTTTTTTCCGAAGCTTGTCTCCGGCCTCTACGCGCACACGCTGATGAATACAGGTTGACTGATTGGTTCGCTGAAAATTTACCACGAGAAATTCATATTTTTTCCCTGATTTCCCCGAAAAAATTACTTTTTCAGCGTCTGCAGATTTTATAGTCCCTTCTTCCGGTGCTCGAACACACTGAACATTTCCAGCGATACTTTCGGTACCGGTACCGATAGCAGGCGCCTGAGGTGAGACGAGCGGAACCGCTTGTCGTTGCATGTTTGATCCCATAAGCGCTCGAGTATTATCATCGTGTTCGATGAAGGCAATAAGTGAGGTAGAAAGCGATACAATTTGCTTGGGAGAAATATCGATATGAGTTATTCCGTCGACATGATATGTACCAGGTTCAAAACATTTTCGCGCGGAAATTCGCTTATTTACAAATTGTCCTTTTTCGTCTAAAACAGAATTTGCTTGTGCTACACACATATCCTTTTCTTCTTCGGCGTCGTAATAATTTACCTCATCGGTAATATATGCCCGCACCGGCACCACTTTGAGATTTTTTATTTTTGCGATGGCGCCAGCCGTTTTTTTATCGATAACGGCATCTTTTTTTATCGCGATTTTTTTTCCGTCTAAAATGTCTTGACGAGCGATGCAATCAACGGCCGCTTTTCCGTCATTTTTTACTTCGTGAGAAACCGTTCGATAGGGAGTTTCGATGAAACCCATGTCGTTGATCCGTGCGTAAGTCGCTAGATGTAATACCAAACCAATATTTGGACCTTCGGGCGTGGTAACAGGGCAAATTCTTCCATAGTGCGACGGATGTACATCTCGCACTTCAAACGAGGCTCGTTCTCGCGAAAGCCCTCCCGGACCCATCGCAGAAATCCGCCGTTTATGTTCCAATTCGGCTAACGGATTGGTTTCGTCCATAAATTGTGATAGCTGTCCAGAAGCAAAAAATTCCCGCATAGAAGCCGTAATAGGACGACTATTGAGGAGCTGCGTTGGTATTACTTCTTCGAGGTCTACCATCGTCATTCGATCACGGATAATTCGTTCGGTACGCATGAGACCAACGCGGAATTTTTGTTGTACTAATTCTCCCACGCCACGAATACGACGATTTGCCAGATGATCAATATCATCTTCTCCTTGCCCTCGACCGTTATTGACACGGATAAACTCTCGAATCATTTCGATGAAATCTTCGAGTCGAAATACCCGCCCTTTTTCGTCATCGGGAGTATTAAAATTAAATTTTCTATTGATTTTGTAGCGTGCTATCGGACCTAGATCGTATTTCCTAAAATTAAAAAATAAATCTTCCAAATGAGATCGGGCATTTTCAGGATTTGCCAAATCTCCGGGTCGGATTCGTTTGTATACCCCTTGGCAGGCTTCGGCTTCATTGGTACTGTCATCTTTGGTAAGCGTTTTTACCACCGGATTTTCTTCACTGTCTTTTGTTGCATCGGCGAAGAGTTCCAAAATTTCGGCATTGGTTTCGTATCCAAAAGCGCGCAAAAACATCGTCACGGGAATTTTTCGTTTTCGATCCACTTTTATCCAAATAATATCTCGACGATCGGTTTCGACTTCTAGCCACGCTCCTCGTTTGGGGATCATTTTTGCGGTAAATTTTCCTGGCAAACTCACATCACGGAGAAAAAAGATACCCGGACTACGGACAATTTGTGAAACCACCACCCGCTCGATTCCATTGATGACGAAGGTTCCTTTTTCGGTAATCATCGGAACTTGTCCAAAATACACATCTTGTTCTTTTACCTCGCCGCTTTCTAGATTTGTCATAGCGACATGCGCACGAATGGCACATTCATACGTCAACCCTTTTGCACGACAAAAGTCTAAATTATGCTTGGGTTTTTCTACTTCAGTTTTCAAAATTTCAAGTCGCAGTTTTTTTCCAGTAGCGTCTTCGATCGGATTTATTTCAGCAAAAAGCTCTTGTAAACCGTCTTTTAAAAACCAATCATATGACCGACGTTGTAATTCGATAAGATCTGGCAAAGGAAATCCCGCAGTCACCTCAGGAGTAAAGAAATAACGACCATCGACAATTTTGGTCGGCTGCAATGAAGCGGGGAAAGAAACAGCGGATTTTTTTGAAACCATGAGAAAAAAATTAAGAAAAAACGAACAATGTGTCCGTTTGGCTAAAGAGAAAATTATTATAAGAGT
>Ga0209562_1000209_pt1 | contig 24072 bp, 17 predicted proteins | sample WorMetvacBELIZE2_FD_187399 | JGI IMG/M metagenome (GOLD analysis project Ga0209562, IMG submission 187399) | Marine gutless worms symbiont microbial communities from Max Planck institute for Marine Microbiology, Germany - Olavius vacuus BELIZE.2... | ecosystem: Host-associated > Annelida >... | reverse complement strand
GGCGAAGCCCGCGCCCATTGTGCCGAAAGGAGTGAGCCAGATTTTTTTTACTTCACTATTCCTAACGCAAAAAAATCACCCGCGAGCGATTTCGGCACAACGTTTCGGTATATGGGAAGTTTGCCAAAATTCCGCTGAAATTTCTATTTGTATTTTGGCAAATTTGGGAGAGGGCTTATGGAGTTTACGGAAGAAGCCTGAACCCCATATACCGTGTTAGCTGATGTATTGAAAAACAAAATCCGACGACAGGAGGATTTTATGCTTTGGGGAATTTCCTTTTCTTTCAAAAAACTTTTCTTTTCGTGAGCAAATAAAAGAGCGAACTCCTTATTCAAAAAAGGGGAAAAAATTGCCCGAAAGGGCGATAAATTATTTTTTCTTCTGCCGTGCGTATGCTTTTTTTATAGCGTCTAAAAGCTCATTGGATTCGGCTTCGTATTTTTTAAACTCCTTGATATTGTCATGTTTCAAATGGAGTTGCCCTTCTCCTGTATTTCCTCGGTGTTGTCCTTTTGAATAATACTTGTTTTTCTCTACTTCTTTAGAGGACAAAACCCAATATCTGATAGTATCTCGCCACACTCCAACCCACACAAATACATCGCAACATTTTGGTTTTACTTGCTGAAAATTCATATCAAAAGGGCTTGTTGAGTCTGAAGCAAGCGCTTTTACATAGAGCGGAGCATCTTCTCGAAAATTCACTGCACGAGAGGCTTTGACTTCAATTTTTACATTTTCTCCATTTTCAAGTTCCAAGAAAAAGTCATATTGCCCAGAATATTTTGGATCAAGTTTCTTGCTTGGCTTTTTCAAGCTGGGTGCCAGTTCTTTTAAATGTCCTTGTGCCCAATTTTCCCCAAATGTACGAGGAGCTGAAATCTCAAAAATATAGAGGAACATATTTCTCTCAATGTATTCATCTCGAATTTCCAAATACTCATCAAATGAGATTTTCCCAACCGTTAGAAGAGAGGAGATAATAAATTCATATTCATTGAAAGGATATATCGAAGTGAGGTTTTCAAGCCTTTCCCGAAGTTCTTTTTCTCGCTCCTTTGTGAGAGAAGAAATGAGTTTATCCAGAGTGCTTTTAAGTTTTTCCATAGAGGTTTTTGGTTATAAAATATTTTTTATGAGAGCAATTTCCTCTTCGGAAAGAGAAAAAAGTGAAAAAATATAATCATCAAGGGACTCTATACTTCCTTTCCGTTCTAAAATATCATTCACTTTTGATTCTATTGTATCAAAAACCGCCTGTTCAAAAAGTGGAAGAGGAAGGGCTTCAAGATGACTTCGAAGAACTTTGATAGAGTTACACTTTTTTTGAAAAAGAAAATTGTAAAGTGAGGAATTAAAAAGCCCTAAAATTACTTTTATCGGATAATTTTTTACTTGCGGAATAACAATGTTTGCACTATTGAGTGTCAATTTTTGCTGATTATCATAAGCGAAAACAAGATTTTTAGAGATAAATCTATAAATTAATTTTTCTGGCGTGCGATACTTTTTCGTAGGAGCTATTTGTTGAAAATTTTCTGGCTCAAAATGAATAAAGTTTTCGGCTGTTTTTAAGTGAAATTTCTCAATATCTTTCCCTTTAAAAATTTCTTCATATCCTGCCTCTTTGTGAGAGGAAAGATATTTTTTGTTGTCTCCCGTTACAATTCCAAGTGCAAAATCAGCATTTCCTTTGAGCGTTGTGTGGGGGAATGAATAGATTTTTTCAATAAGCGTTACTTCTCCTTCGTTGCTGTGAATTTGAAAAGTAAGATTTTGATCGTTCCATATTTTTTCTGTGGAATAACTATATTCTTTATTTCCTTTCTGAATAGCATAGTGCGAATTTTTAATTTTTTCTTTTTGAAGATCCAGTCTTATGACAGGCGTAAAAACATTTTTAAAAACTCGATTTAAAAATGAGATTTTTTTCAGAGAAGTGTGTTCTAAAATATATTTTCGTATATCTTTATGTGTCCCAACATTTAAAATAGATTCAGGAAGAATAAAGGAAATTTTTCCATTTTCATTTAAGAGTTCAATACTTTTCTTGAGAATGTACGAAAATGACTCAAAGGAAGAAAGCTCGGGATAAAGAATTTTGAGTTGTTCCTTATGGGTAATGTCAAAATGAAGCCCCCAAGGTGGATTTGTAGCAATAAAGTCAAAGTCTGAAAATTCGCTCTCATCTAAGGAGAAAAGAGTATTGGTCTCAATATCAAAAATAGAGTCTTTACGGAAAATATTGGGATTAAAGTCTTGATCTTTATATTCTAAAAGTAGATTGATTCTCGCAATTTTAACGGCTATTTCATCAATATCAACACCAAAAATATTTTCTGGATTTTGTATTTTTTGAGCAAAGCAGAGAAGAAATTGTCCTGTCCCACAGCACGGATCAAGTACTTTCATTTCTTCCGTAACATATTCATCGCCAATATTTTGGACGATTTCTTTTGGAGTGTAATATGACCCTTTTTGAGATTTTTCTCCTTCTGCGAGGAGAGATTGGTAAATGACTCCTAAAATATCTTTTTGATCTGGAATAGTGAGATAAAGAAGCGAATTAAAATGTTCAGATGGTTGAAAATTTGAAAGAGATTTATTCCATTGATAAAGTTCTCGAAAAATCTGTCGATCACTGTTTTTGTGCTCTAAAAAATCAAGAATTTCTTGAAAATTATTTTGAGAAAAGATTCCTTGTTTTTTACAAAGTGATACAGCCATCACAAAGAGTGCTGTGCTTATATCAAGAGACAGTTCATGGATTTTTCTTAGAATAGCTTCTATGTGTAAAATATCTTCTTTATTTTGAAGATATTCATCAGGAATAAATGTTTTTTCAGAATTTTTCTTGTTAGCTCGGCTCAACAGACGATCAATTTCATTGTTCTTTATTTTTTGCTCAAGAATGGAAACATCAGAAACGGCAAAAAATACACGACTTGTATTTCTTTGATCAATTTCTCTCAAATATTCATGTTTTACCCAATTTCGAATCGTCGCTTCTGATACTCCAAGCCTTTGTGCCGTTTGTCTTGAGTCTAAAACAGTTGGGGTCATAATATTCAGAATAGTATTAAAATCTAAACCAATTGTATTTTATTCCATTAAAAAATCCAATCAGGATTTTTTCTCTTTCAGCCCCTTTTTTCCCCTTTTTGCGGAGCGTAGCGGAGCTTTTTTGAAAGAAAAGAAAAGTTTTTTCCGCTTTAAAATTCCCCAAAGCATCAGAAAGATTTTTGTTTCTTCCGCTAAAAATCAATTTGGAAACAAAAATCTTTCTGGTTTTCCAATATTTCAGCTAATGGGCGCGGGCTTATGCGAAGAAATTTTAACAGAAAAAAGAGTGAAACGAATTTTTTCGTGAAAAATTTTTTGGAACGAGGATTTTTCGATAGAAAAGTCCGAGTCGCATAAGCACGAGTTGTGCGATGTCGCACTGTGCGGATCGAGCGGATGCAAGATTACGTGCGACGAGCATAACGAGGGCGAAGCCCGCGCCCATTGTGCCGAAAGGAGTGAGCCAGATTTTTTTTACTTCACTATTCCTAACGCAAAAAAATCACCCGCGAGCGATTTCGGCACAACGTTTCAGTACATGCGAAGTTTCTCAAAAATTTTATCCTTATTCAAATCTAATAACAAAATTTTTGAGAAATTTGGGTGAAGCCCGAGCCGAGGGCTGAACCGCATGTACTGTGTTATACGCCCCGAACCATTATTTTTTTATCCTTTGAATTCTAATTTGCAAAAAAATAATGGTGAGAGCGCAGCGTGGTCGAGTACCGCAGTCCCGCGTTTCTTTGTGATTTGTTTAAGTTTTTGAACTCGTTGAATATCAGAATCACGTTTAGGTTTAGCGATTCGTGAGCGGGATGAGGAACGGAGATGTTCAAAAAATATTTTTCTTTTTTTTCTCAATTAGCTTTTTGATAGGCTTTTTTTCTTATTAGCGAAAATTTGATTTTTTTGTTCTCTAAAAAATGGAAGAGGGGAACTAAAGGGGTGAATTCCATTTTTTAGAGAACTCCTTATTCTTTTAAACTGGATAAAGTAAATTATTGTTGGTGTCATAAATAGGTTTTTTATTTTGAGAATCTCCTCTTTCCATCATACCAGCCAAAACATCAAATATACGCTGACTAGTTATCTTTTTGTTATACTCAAAACTTTTCATAAAAAAGCGGACATCAAATTTTTGAGAAAAACGACAATGCTCTTCAGGAATTACAAAAGCAGATATGTCTTCATATGGTATACATGAAGAATATCTATATTCGAATCGAAAATCTCCTTTTCCTTTTGCATACCAAATTACCTCATTTACTATGTTCTGATAATACTTCACTAAATATTCTATTCTAAGGGCATCTTTGTCTCCTTTAAAAGCTGATATTTCTGCATCTCTTGTATATTGATCTTGCCATTTTTTTAGACTAATTTTGGGATCATAAAGCACACCAAAGTGAAATCCTGGAAATCCCCATGGAATATTTTTTTCATGAGGAGGTATATTTTCATTGCAAATACCGTAAAAAGAAGTAACTGGACCATCATTAGATTGCCCCTTTATAGGATTCCCCATAATGCAAAAAAATGTATCACCTCTTAAGGTGTATTTATCATTTAGTCTTTGCGGTATATCATGACAGCAAGGACATGAGTCTAAATCATGAGATTTTTGATCTTGTTGTCCCCATCGAAAATGATTTAAGGAAACTAAACCATGGTCATAAATAAATTTTGCTGAAGGTAAATATGTTCCATGAATCAAAAGTCCTTTTTGATTGATGTCAAAGTTCTCTTTTAATTTTTTCATAAATTAATAATTATACTTATTGACATAAAATTAGCATTAATGCAAGTTTTAAGCAAGACAAAGTAGTCAAAAAGTTGTAAAATATAAATTAAGCGTCCGCTAGGACATCCTTATTTCCCCTTATAAATAAAGAAAAAAAATCAAATTTTCTTCCTTTTTAAAAAGCCTATCAAAAATTCCTTATTACTCCCAAAAAAAGAAAAATATTTTTTGAATGGCGTATAATGGGCGCGGGCTTATGCGAAGAAATTTTAACAGAAAAAAGAGTGAAACGAATTTTTTCGTGAAAAATTTTTTGGAACGAGGATTTTTCGATAGAAAAGTCCGAGTCGCATAAGCACGAGTTGTGCGATGTCGCACTGTGCGGATCGAGCGGATGCAAGATTACGTGCGACGAGCATAACGAGGGCGAAGCCCGCGCCCATTGTGCCGAAAGGAGTGAGCCAGATTTTTTTTACTTCACTATTCCTAACGCAAAAAAATCACCCGCGAGCGATTTCGGCACAACTCGTTTTTATCCGAACTATGCAATCGCATTGTAACAAATTCTTGTATGTTATGCAAACTTTTGTTATTCTTGGAGGATGGAAAATATTTTGGACAAAACCGAGCGAGTTCTAAAATTGAGAAACTACTCTCCAAAGACTCGCAAAGCATATTTGCTCTACATAAGAGAGTATATCAATTTTTCTAAAGAAAAAAGAATTAAAGATAAGCAAAAAGCGATTGAGGAGTTTTTACTTGATAAACACAAGCGAAAACAATCTCCCCAGACAATCAACCTTGCACTTAATGCAGTCAAATTTTTGTACACTGAAGTATTGAAAGATCCGCAAAAGATTGATTTGAAATTTGCGAAGAGGAATAAAAAGTTGCCCATAGTACTGTCGCGGGCAGAAATTGAGAAAATTATTGAGGCAACTGATAATGCAAAGTACAAACTGATGATTTCGCTCGGATACGCTTGCGGCTTCCGAGTAAGTGAAGTGATAAATTTGAGAGTTGCTGATTTGGACGTTGATGAGCTTGTTGTGCATATCAAAGGAGCAAAAGGTAAAAAGGACAGAATCAGTGTATTACCAGAGAAATTGCAATATGATTTGCGAAATATCATTGCGGGTAAAAAAATGAGCGACTTTGTTTTTGCTTCCAACCGCGGGGGCAAGCTCACGACAACATCTTTGCAAAAGATGTTTCGGAAAAGTTTAGCGAAAACAAAAATCAACAAACCAGCAACTTTTCATTCGCTCAGGCATTCTTTTGCTACTCATTTACTAGAAAATGGGACAGATATACGGTATGTACAGGAACTTTTGGGACATAGCAATATACGGACAACGCAAGTGTATATACAGGTCACGAATCCAAAGTTAAAAAATATAAAAAGTCCATTATAAGTCCCTCAATCACAAAATTCCGAAGCGAACTCCCGGAACAAAAAATTTCTTTGCGTTTTTCATTTTATTTTTTTGCCCCCATTTTTTACCATTGCATGTTTTTATGTATTATCAATTCTGAAAATATTAGTATGGTCAGCCAAGAGCAATTTTATGAAAAAATATAGTACCAAAAACTATACAGCCTTACATCCGTGGTCATTAAACTTAAAAAACATACTTTTCCGAGCTAACCGCTAATCACTAATAGCCCAACCGTACATAATCCACTATTTCTCATGGTTCTCACGCCTTCTGCTATGCTTCCACTTGGCACACCGATGTCAGATTTTTCACTTCCCAATCCAGCCGATAACACATTTACAACGGCCGAAAAAATTCGCGGAAAAAAAGGAACGCTCGTGATGTTTATCTGCAATCATTGCCCTTTTGTCGTTCATGTAAAGGAAGAATTAAAACGCCTGTATGCCGATTATCAGAACAGGAAAATCGGTTTTGTGGCGATCAATAGTAACGATGCCGATGCGTATCCCGATGATGCCCCCGAACGCATGCCTGGAGAAAATTACCCGTTTCCATATCTATTTGATACGGACCAATCGGTAGCAAAAAGTTTTTCTGCGGCTTGTACACCAGATTTTTTCCTCTTTGATGATCAAAATAAGCTCGTTTATCGCGGACAACTTGACGGTTCGCGTCCAGGAAATAGCGCACTACCCAATGGAAAAGATCTACGAAATGCTCTAGACACCTTGCTTTCTGGCAATCCGATTTCCGAAACCCAGCATCCCAGCATGGGGTGTAACATTAAATGGAAGTAGAAGCGCGAAATTCACGAATAGAGAAAAAAATTGTTGATTTATCGGGTTTTTGCCCATTAGATTTACTGCGAAAAGAACCTCTTCCGTCACCAAATAATCAAAGTGAAGAAGAGGATTTGTCGTAAGCCAGATTTTCACTTTTTACCTCTACAAATTTTTCCGACTGACTACTTACTGCTGTTAGTTTTTGTGTTGTTTCGTAGCTTTCTAGGGCATAAAAACTTTCTGGAAGGGATATTTGTGTTTCGAGCACTTGTAATTCTTTTTGTAGTTCTAGTCGTTCTACCTTTAGATTTTCCAGACCAAAACCGATGGTTGCCAGGGAGTTTAAAAGCCATAAATATCCGGCACCCATAAATAAAATCATCAGATAAATAATCCGAAAAAACCACGGAGATTGTACTAATACCGCCAGAAATTCGGGGGTGTTTTCTGGGGATTTTTGGATAACGATTTTGGAAGTGTTCATATTATTTTTTTATAATGATGCGGAATTCCGCAGATCGGGAACGATTATTATTGGCAATCTCTGTTTCAGTGGGAGTAATTGGCTTTTTGGTGGGCGTAAAAAATTCGGCTTCGGCCACAACGGTGTGTAACGAAAAATTGGTGGCCTTGGTGATGGGGGTCGTTTTTTCGCGGAAAAATTGTTTTACCAGGCGTGCTTCCAGCGAGTGATAGCTGATAACGCCAAAACGGTCGCCACTCTGCATAAGTTGTACAAAACTTTCTAGCGCTTTTTGTAGGTGTGATAGTTCATCATTTACCGCGATACGAATGGCTTGAAAAACTCGAGTATTCGTTTTTTTTCGATTTGGAGCAATGGTTACTTCTTCGATAATCTCTCGCAATTTTTCAGTGGTTTTTATCATTTCTTTTTCTCGATATTTTTCGATGTTTTTTGCAATTTTTATCGCGTTTTTTTCTTCTCCGTATTCTCGAAAAATTTTTGCCAGATCGTGCATCGAAAATGTATTTACCAGCCATTCAGCATTGCGGTCGACAACACCGGAAAAGCTCATTTTCAAAGGTCCATCAACCAAAAAGGAAAATCCTTTTTCGGCCGTGTCGATCTGATTTGAACAGAGTCCTAAATCTAGCAAAATACTGAGTGGTCGCGGAATTTTTTGGTGATTTACGCTTTGGAGTAATTCCGAAAAATTCACGTTTTCGAGCTGTATTTTTGCGGAAAATTTTTTTAAGCGATTTCTGGAAAAGTGTAAGTGTTCTTCATCCAAATCGGATCCCAAATATTTTTCCAACTGAGGACAGTGATGTAAAAAAGCTTCGGCGTGTCCGCCCAACCCCAGCGTTCCATCGATTATTGCCTTGGTGTCTGGCCTGCCCAGGTTTTCGATTACTTCATCGAGAAGGACGGGCTGATGAAACATGGGGGTGAAAATTTACAAAAAACAAATACTGTTCACAAAAAATATTCAAAATTTTAAAAAAATATTTGTTTTTGTTTTTGTTTTAAAATGAGGTTAAAACTAACCTCGCACGAAATGTAGAACAAAATTTTAATTCATGCAAATTGTGAACACATTTTTTGATTGACGATAAAAATTTGTAGTTTTTTGTGGTAATTTTGTTTGACTTCGTATATTTTTAAGTTAAAAAATGCGTATTAAAATTTTTAGTAAAGCGAATAAATTATAATAACTAAGAATGAGTATAAAAAATTACACATTAGGAGTCGATGAAACTGTATCCTTTTTCTTAAGCAAAATAGATCGAGAAAGAATAGAAATAGGTCATTTTAATACGCTTCCAGCAGCATATTCAATAGCTATCGCTATGGATGTTTTTAGGACATTGGACTTTGAGAAGGGGTGCTGCATTAAATTCATAGGAGAAGGTGATCCAATACCAGTAACCCCTCAGGGAAAAGGTGATCCAACACTAGTAACCCCTCAGGGAAAAGGTGATCCAACACTAGTAACCCCTCAGGGAGAAGAGATGTCTCTCTTTCGAAAAAAAACAAATGCTGTTGTGATTTCGGCTAAAGATTCAAAGAAGGGCAGTCATTTTATAAGCATCACAAAGAAAGAAATAAAATTTAGAACGGTGGGCATGATGACGGGAGAGATGGATACGGTATATACCGATCACAAAAAACTTCCTCTGCATAAGGATGAATATAATTTTGTCGAAGACGGCATTCCAGTTTACGTGATAAAAAGATATAATGGCAACATGATGGGTGAGTTTTTATTTAATCCTGCGAAAAAATTAGCCCCTCATGCCACCGCTGGCAGAGGTTTTGTTCCGTGGTCAAAAGTAATAGAGGCTGTCAATCAATACATAGGAAGTGTGGTTATGCCAGAGGGAAAAACCCCGATAATAACAGAAATGGATGCAGACACCAAGGGTTGCAAGGACTTCAATTACGGTCAATACATCAATACAAATTCAAACATTACGGTTAAATTTCAGATACGACAAATTGGGAAAAGAGATGTTGATATTTTTTCTGTTATTTATGGTAACAATAATAGAGAAGAAATAGCTCGCCAAAGAACTAAAGCAAAGACAATAAGCACAAAATGTATTCATCAAATCTTTACAAAAAAGCAGGTAAACAAATACTGAAGTTGTCATAAACCCGTGATAGTAATTTTTTTGCCGTAAAAATGGGGCGAGCGACGGGGAACACTCATTTGTCTGTAAACCTTGAGAGTATTCGTGGAGATTCCGCAATCCACTCGTTTTACTCGTGGGCGGAATATGCGAACCCGCGCGGATTCTTTTTTGCTCCGCAAAAAATATTTCCACTTTGTGGAAATAGATCCCCTCTTAAAATTCTTAATGGGGCGAGCGACGGGGATCGAACCCGCGACCATCGGAACCACAACCCGATGCTCTACCACTGAGCTACACTCGCCGTACCGACTGGAATATTAACCAAGAAAAAAACATCGGCAATTTTTTTGCGGAAATTTTGATTGTCGTGATGACTGATAAATGGGTATAATCTGGCCTGGAGAATATGAAACAGCCCACCCGACATTTTTTATCAATTTTTATTGTTTCCATCTGCGTTTTTGCTGGTTGGTTTATGTATCCTGGTACCCAATCTTGGATAAAAAAGCATTTCGATCCCGCGCCTGCGGAAAAAGACGAAAATCTTCTTCCTCGCGAAAATAAACGCTTGTCTCGTCTGGTGCCATACGAAGATCGCCTCGAAAAAGCGCGGAAATTAATCGAAAATCATTATTATGAAAAAGCGGAAATAGAGCTCTCGCAAGCGATAAGACAGCGACAAGGCTCCATTGAAGCCTACGAAATAATGGCGGAAATCTTTTTCCAAACACAATCATGGGACAGGTTAGATGCGCTTTTGGGCAATATCAAAAATCGATTTCCCAAATCTCATTTGGGCATTTTTTTTCGAGCGAGAAAGGCATTGGTTTTGGAGGATTGGGAAAGTTTTTCGACCTATGCCACCGAGGAGGCAATAACATTTATTCCCGATCTTTTGGTATATATTGCCATTGCTGAGGCTTATGAAAAAGACCACGAAAATGCCAAAAAAATTCTCACCGATTCGCTTTCTCTCATTTCCAAAAAATACGCCAAAATTGCCAGCGCTCTCTTGCTCGTTTATGATACTTTTGGGCAGCTTTCGGAAGGGAGTTCTCCGCATCTTTTGGCCCTCATTGCCAAAACACTAGTAGCCGAAAACGAGCCAGCACTGGGGGAAAAATTTGCCCACCTTTCCATCAAAGAAAAGGCTGATTATATCGATGCATGGATTGTGCTGGGCTATGCCAAATACCAACAAGCAGACCTCATCGAGGCACAAATTGCCTGGGAAGAAGCGTACCGTTTCGATCCCTTACGATCTGAGGCGGCATATTTTTTAGGTTTATCGCTGTATGATCAGGGAAGAGAGCTGGAGGCGGCAACGTATTTTGAGGAAGCACTCAAGGGAAATTTACTGTTTGACAACGAAATTGCGATGCGACTGGTAGAAATTTTTATCGCGGAAAAAAAATACGATCAGGCGTTGGCGATGTACGAAAAAATTGCAAGCCAAAATCCACCGGCACAAGTAATAGAAAATGGAGTTCGCTTGGCGCTTTATACCCTAAAAGATCCAGATGCAGCTCTAAAAATTATCCAAAAATGGCAAAAAAATTCTGATACCGACCCAAAAATGGAAGCATTTGAGATTTATGCATTACTGCTAAAAGATGACCTAGAAGTTGCCCGCCAAAAACTTTCCGTTGCGCAAAAAAAATACATCAATAACCCCTATTTACTCCTCAATGAAGCTTTTTTGGCGGAAAAAGAGGGAGATGTATCGAGTGCCAAAGAAGGCTACAAAATTGTTTATATCAGTGCACTCGCGCAAAAAAACTCCTCCCTGGCAAATTTGGCTGCCGATAAACATAATGGGTTAAAGGGGCGATAAAAGTTACAAGTCGACAAGTTAACGAGCTGTTAGTTATTAGCGATTAGCTCTAACCACGACGGCTTGTCACGGATATAGATTCTCAAAATTTTTTCCTGCGTACAGACAAAGTATGCCTTATCCCTACCCCCCTAGAATTTTATCGAATCACAAAAAAATCCACAAAATGATAAAAATCCGCAGAAATATGCTAATTTTGCATCAATAAAAAATATCGGACTTTTTGTTTTTGGAAAAATATGAGTAATATCGGAAGTGTATACTTTATCAACTTCATGACTCAGAAAAAAGGATTAGTAACGGGCGGTGCGGGATTTATTGGTTCCAATTTTTGTAATAAATTTTCGGAAAAATATGACTTGGTGGCCCTGGATAATTTATTTTTAGGATCGGAAAAAAATTTAAAATCATCTACTCCATTTTTTAAAGGAGACGCCTGCGTACTCGATCATTTAGAGCGATGTGGAAACGATTTTGATTTTATTTTTCATCTCGCCGGTACGAGTTCGGCACCCATGTTTACGGGGGAAAGTTTCTTTTGGGCTTATCAAAACGCCATCGAGAGTTTTGCACAGGTTTTGAACTTTGCTCAAAAAAACGGCGTGAAAAAAATTTTGTACGCTTCTACCTCGTCACTATACGGTAATAACCCCATGCCTCTTACGGAAGACCAATCGGTTACTCCCATAAATCATTATGCCGTTACCAAATTTTGTTATGAGCACATGGCTCGGTGTTTTCATCAGGTATACCCCGATGTCGAGCTGGTTGGCTTTCGTTTTATGTCGGTTTATGGTCCGAATGAGGAGGAAAAAGGACCCTATGCCAATATGATTTCTCAGTTTATATGGGATATAGCTCGGAAAAAATCTCCCATCATTTACGGCGATGGAAATCAGTTTCGAGATTTTACCCATGTCGATGATATTTTGCAGGGCGTTGATTTAGCCATTTCCGCGGAAAAACCACTGGGAAATAAGGTCTACAATATCGGTCGTGGTGAGTCGACGTCGTTCAATGAAATTTTTTCGGTTATTCGTTCGGTTTTGCAGTCAGAAATTGAACCCACTTATATCCCAAATCCAGTAAAGGAAGGCTATGTAAAGGGTCAGCATGCAGATATAACAAACATTTCTTCCGATCTCGGATATGCCCCCCGGGTCCAATTAAAACAGGGCATTGCTGATTTAATAAAAGATTTGCAAATCGATCGAATTCGGGAAACCAGCTCAGATTTATTGCGAAAAAAATGAGACCTAGGGCTGGGAGGGCTGAAAGTTGTAAGCCGTTCGTGGTCAGCCCTACAAAATGCAAAATTTTGGAAGGTTTTGTTGATCCCGAATTTTTATCGGTAAAAACCAAAAGCTTTCAATCTTTTTATCTGGTAAATTTTTTTATAATTTATCATTTCTCATAATTCTCTCTTTCATTCACCGTTCCTGGCGAAAATATATCGGAATTTTGGTAATTTTTTCATTTCCGTGGATGTCGACTGCTTTGGCGATGAGTTTATGTCGACCAGGAGAGCCTTTTATCTCATAAAAAAACTGAAAAGGTGAGCGTTTTGCCTTTCCGATCAAAACCTCATCATCGAGCCATAATTCGACGGATTTGACGGCTGATTCGGCATCTAATACTTGTAGCTTCATGATAAAACGTCTCCCGATGACCAGACTCTGATTTCCTTTGGGTTCTTGAAAAGAAATAAACGGCGGTTTTTTGTCTTTTTCCGCAATAATAGTAGTATTCCAGGTTTGTCTGGCTCCATCCGTTGCTTCGACGACCAAACTCAAAACATGTTCGCTGTCCTCTTTCCAATAACTCGGAACAGCCACAGAAACAGAAAAATTATTATTGTTAATTGTTTGCACTGATCGATCGTCTAAAAAAATCTCCATAGATCGAACTGGTTTATGGCTTTTTATAGATCCTTTTATGGTCATTTTTCCGCCCAAGTAAGCCTTCTGATTGTTTATGGGAGATTCGAGTTGGAGGTAAATGTTATCGTCTTTTTTTGGCTGAGTATTTCTCCGTAGAGAAGCAAATCGATCAAAAAAACTGATACGAGGAGAATTTCTAGTACTACGGCTTGGCGGCTTTCGTTCGTCCCCTTTCTCATCTTCTTCCTCGTTTTCTTCCAAATCCGCCTCCTGGGGGAGTCCGATAGTAAGATTTAAAGATTCCAATTTTTCATGCCAAAAAATATTTTCTGGATCTGCCATCCAATACTGGACAGGATTTTCCCAATTTGCTTTATCGGGTCTTTGACTGTGCAATGGGGACATATAATACCGATAAATCCGATCTCTGGGTGGGGTAAAGATACTGATGTCTTTTCCAGTTTTTTTATCAAACGATAATAATTTAGTTTCATCGTACGCGGTAGGTACAAAAGATTCCGCGAAAAAATCGGTCTTTTTTATAGATTCAGGAGTATTGGCAGTGGCCAGTTTTCCATTGAGTACATTGATGGTTTTTTCTATGAGAATGCTTTGGGGATATGTTTTGGTGACATGGAAATTGTTTTTTTTCCAGATTTGATGTGCCTGATTTCCAAAATCTCGCCACAGTGGACCCACCACAGCCAGTCCAGTAGCTCCAGGATTCATAACGGCTCCATTAGTATTTCCAACCCAAATACCTACCGTGAGATATGGACTGAAGCCGACGATCCAATCATCGGCAGGAAAAAGCTCGCAGTTTTCGGCAGTATGGCATTTGGCTCGATTAGAGGTACCCGTTTTGGCGCCATTATCAACTTCTCCAAGTTGCAAATAGGTATTCCAACTAAATTCATCCACCGTAGGACGAGAAGATTCATCCGTCAAAATATTTCGTACCAAGGCCGCTACTTGTGGCTCAATAGCGTGTTTTTTATTTTCTTCGAGATATGCCTCGACTTCTATTTTTTCCATGACTTCTCCCTGATTATTGCGGATTTCTTCAATTATGTAGGGTTTTATATAACTCCCATCACTGGCAAAAATTTGAAAAGCGGCAATGTGATTGAGTATTTTTACTTCTGCCGAGCCGATACCCAGAGATAATCCGTGCGTTTTTGGATCGGTTTTAAAAATTTCTCCGGCCGCTAGAGCGGTTTGTATTACTCCATTTAGTCCAGCTAAATAAGTCATTTTTAGCGCGGGAATATTAAGACTGGCATTGAGCGCTTCCCGGGCACGGATGGGACCGATAAATTCCCCCGAAAAATTTTCTGGTCGATAATTACCCCCAAAATCAGTACTTACATCCCACAAAATAGTCCCTGGTGCATACCCTTTCGCAAAAGCAGCGGCGTAAATAAAAGGTTTAAAACTAGATCCAGGCTGACGAAATGATCGAATCATATCTACCTGTCCATCAGATTCTTCATCAAAAAAATCCCGATTTCCCACATAGGCCAAAATTTTCCCCGTCCCATTTTCGATCGATAACATGGCCGCATTGTGAGCATTGTATCGTTCGGGATACTGAGCGGTTTTTTTCGCAATAATATTTTCGGCCACTTCTTGCATATCGGCATTAATGGTCGTAAAAATCTCCAGACCACCCTTTTCGGCTGCTTCTTCGCCATATTTTTCTGCGATAATTTCTTTGATCCAAAAGACTAAATGCGGAGATTGTATGGCTTCGGTAGATTTTTTAAATTCCAGATTTTTTGCTTCTTCGAGTGCTTCTTTATATTGAGATTGATCAATGAAATTAAGCGTTAGCATACGATCGAGTACCAAATCTTTTCGGCCTTTTTTCCAAGTGCTTTTGCTGTTTTCCTCATCATTTTCTTCGAATCCCATGAGCAGATTTTTATTTTGTCCATACGGACTAAATCGAGTAGGCCCCGCAGGCAGGCTAGCCAAAATGGCGCTTTCGGTGACGGTTAAATTTTTCGCGGATTTATTAAAAAAAACTTGTGATGCTGCTTCGATGCCATGAGCATTGGATCCGTAGGGAATTTTATTGAGATACATTTCCAAAATTTGATCCTTTTCAAAAAGTGCTTCCAACTTGAGGGCGATGAGAAGTTCTTTGAATTTTCGAGTATAGGTCCGCTCACTGGTGAGAAATGTATTTTTTACCAATTGCTGAGTAATAGTAGACCCCCCTCTGGCATCTCCAATACCCAGTTCTGCTAAAACCGCCTTTCCGATAGCGGGTAAATCAAAGCCAAAATGATCATAAAAACGATCATCTTCGATGGCGATGGTAGCGTTTATCAAGTTTTTACTAATCTGAGAAAGTGGTACAACGGTACGATTTTCATCTCCCCGGATGCGGTAAATGACATAATTGTTTTTATTCTCCGGATCTTCCAGCGCCCGTCGGTCATAGATCACTGTTGCTTCAGAAAAATTTAGCCGACTGGGAGTTTTATCATCATCAGAAAAATATTGGGGAAAAAGAATAAATTCCGCGTAAAACCAGATAATTAGTAGCAATAGAGTAAAACCGAGCCAAAAAAAGCGCCACATACGACGCCAAATATTTCCGCTCAAAAGCCAAGTTTTTATGCCATAGCATAAAGATTTCGACCATGTATTTTTTTTAGCTCTATTTCTTTTTTTGGGTTCAAAATGATTTACAAACATATAACGCTCAAGAAAACGCGAGAAAATTACACTTTTTCTAAAAAGATGACAAGTCGGCGAGGCATATACATATCAGAATTAGCTTTTTCAAGTTATTAGCGGTTAGTTATAGCCATTAGCACGAAAAATGGTTTTTTAAAGTCCGATGACTGTGGGCATAGATAGATTCTAAAACACAAATAAACAAAAAGGGGCGATAGTTTTCTTCTCTTGCAGGAAGGTAAATTCAGGTTCCAAAACGAATAAAAAATTGTATTTTGTATATTTTACAGTAAAATAAAATAAAATGAAGATATTAGTGAAGAGCAAAAAAATATTCCACAGAAAAATCTGGTGGTTTTTGGTGTTGGGATTTTTTTTCATAGGATACAGTGGTGTGGTAGCCCAAACAGAATCAAAAAAAACGGAATTTTACCTCTCAGACATAGAAAAAAAAGACAAAATAGTTAGTAATATATCGATCGAAAAAAGGTCCATAGAAAAATCAAAAGCCGATAACCCCAAAAAACCAAAATATTTCTTATTAGAAAATGATACTGAAACACGACTGAAGTTTTGCAATGTGTACGACGAATCTGGCAATTTTTTATACGAAAATGCAGTGGTACGACAGTATGAACAGCAGTTGCGAGATTGTCAGACAACCAAAAAGAGATATCAATGGGGGTTTTGGATTGCGAGTTTCGTGGTAGTACTACTTTCGGTACGAGAAGGGCGCAGGAGGTGGAAAACGGGGAGCTGACAAGTTGCCAGTATTCCTTATCCGCTGGTTATCCAAAAATTTATTTATTAGTAGTTTCCGCGGAAGAATCCGTTTCATCTTCATCCTCTTCTGGTATTTCGTCGGAGATGGGAACCAAGCCTTCTCTTATAGTAGTAGCAATACCTTTTATCTGGGTTAAAATTTCGGATTGATGGGGGTTTATTTCAACGGCCTGGGTGGCTAAAAATTCGGCGTTTTCTAGAGCTTTTTGCATTTCCTCGGGATCAGGGGGGATAGTGGTACTTATTTTTTTCGCTTGCACGATAGACTCTAGCGATTGGATCGTTTTTTTGGCCGCTCGAATTACCTTGTTTTCGGGGAGGTTTTCTCCGGCAGTATTTACGAAAAAATGCGCTTTTTCAAATGCTTGTGCAATCTCTGGTGAAAGAGTCTTTATCTCCGATTCGAGAAGAAAGATAATTTCTTTTTCCGCCAGGAGCAGTAGTGTTTGGGCATCGAGACCTTCTCCGCTTTTTAGCAAGAAAAAAATAATGTCGGCCGCATCTCCACGAGAAATATATTCCGCTGGATAAATTAAATTTTCTGTGTCCACGGTGATGATTTCATACTGTAGGGCAAATTGAAAATAGGGAGCGTACCAGGCATCGATGTCTAGATCGTCAGTCTTGGCCTGCAGTTCATACTGTTCGGGGTCAATTTGAAATGCTTTAATAAGCATTTTCAAAAATTCCGCCTTATTTACGGATCGTCCAGGGGAAAATTCCGTATTTTTGCTGATAATGCCCCGATGAAATGCTGCTGTGACATAGGAATAAAACCACTGATCACGACGAACATCCTCAAAAGGGTTAGCGGGGTGTATATCAGCGGGAATTTTTGCAGCACGGGTAATAATTTTTAGTGCTTCGGCACGATTCAAAATTCGATTCGGTTTAAAAGATCCATCTTCGTATCCGCTAAAAATCCCGATTTCAGATGCATAAGCGGTAGAAATATACCAATCACTGGAACGAGGAATATCCTGAAAATCGCCAGCCAACGCGGAAGACCAAGATGACAAAATCAAGTAAAAAACAATAAAAAAACGCATGTGAATATTTTTTTGCCCTTTCCTGAAACGAATTATAACCAATTTTGTTTCTTGAAAAAAGGCTTTTTTTGCGGTATAATGGGCGGATGTTTTTTCGTTTTCGTTGGTTAGTTTTGCTGTTATCTGCTTTGGCGGTGCGATTAATCGCCAAGTGGCAAGACAAAAGATCGCAAAGAAAAAAATTGGTAGGTTGGGGATGGAATCTCTATCCCGTTCGTCATACCAAGACACCTTCTTTCTGGTCACATTTTTTTCGAGAAAGCAAGACAGCGATTTTGAGTAGTTTGCTGGTAATAGTGGCGACTTTTTCTTGGTCTCACTGGCTGGGAGATTCGAGTTATCGATTGTTTTGGTCTAGTACTCTCGATATCGTCAAAGTGCCTTTTGAAGGGACGACAAATCCCGTAGAAAAAGTTCCCAATTGGGTGGTATTGACCGAAGCAGAAAGATATTTGACCTATGACCAATTAGCCCAAAAAAATAAGTTAGTGGCGCTTCCTCCCTATAATCCAAAAAATATTCGTCAGGGATACGACTGGAATAATGCTACCGATGCCCAGAGAAACGACTATTTAGTTTATTCCGTACCATATCTCGGAAATTATAATCTCGATGGGAGCGAAAATAGTGGATCGCATCCTGGAGTGGATATGAAAATTCCCAATGGAACCCCTATAAAAAGCATTGCCAATGGAGTGGTGTACAAGGTGGAAAATCAATCTAGCGGATTTGGGAAATTTATCACCATCGCACACCCAGAAGTGCCAGACCCAAAAAATCCGCAGAAAAAAACAATACTTTTCTCTACTTATGCCCATCTCTCGGTCCAAAGCGTAAGGAAGAATCAGGTAGTAAAAAAAGGGCAACTAATCGGAAAGTCGGGTAATAGCGGCATGTCGACCGCGCCACACCTACATTTTCAAGTCGACCAAAAAGACGCTCCCTTTATCCCCTACTGGCCATTTAGCTGGAACGACGTAAAAGAAGCTGGTTACCGATCATACTTTGATGGTGTTCGCTACGGAATTGGGAAAACAAAAGCTATACAATACACGGTAAACGGATTTAATTTTATCGCGGGGAATAAAAATTTTTCTGATCGAATTTTGGTCGCCAGCACTGATGCCGTGCCAGTCAGTGATACCGAGAAAGAAGAAATTATAACACCCGTGATAGGAGGGGGGACCACTCCTGAAGCCATAAAATCCGCGGAAAAAAAATCGGAGAACGATATCGTACTTAGTGCTGCGCCAGTCCGTAAACCCACCGTCACCAAAAAAATACACCCAAATCAAATTCATTTTGAAAGCGATTGGTATTTTACCCCTGGCGAAGAAAAAGAAGTGCTGGTGCGCGTAAAAAATCCGACACTCGTGGCCGATAATCGTATCGAAATTAAATCTACACTGCGAGGGCTAGCCGATGTTTCCCCAACCACTTTGCAGCCAGAAAATTTTCAAAACAATACCGCAAAAATCTTGATAAAGACCGATTCATCGAGCGATTTTCGACTGGTAGCAAGTGGGGATTTTGGTGAAGTAAAATCTCAGCGCTTTAAATCAAAAATTTTTACCGATGTTCCCAGTGATCATCCGTACGCTCGTGCTATTGGCTTTTTGAAAAATTCGGGTGTGGTGAAGGGGTATACCAATGGTACCTTTCAGCCAGGGGGACTTCTCAATCGGGCCGAGGCAGTAAAAATAATTTTGTCAGCTAATAATATTTTGCCCGAAAATTATGCGGGAAAATTGACCGATGTGTTACATGGATCTTGGTATCAGCATTGGGTAAATACCGCAATAGAAAAAGGATTAGTAAAAGGGTATCCCGATAAAACTTTTAGACCTGGTAAGCACATCACTCGCGCGGAATTTTTAAAAATTGCACTTTTGGCTGTGGGCATTACCTCACCAGAAACAGTCCAAAAATCTCCCTATCCAGATGTAGCCGTGGAGGCCTGGTACGCTCCTTATTTGCAAGCCGCAAAAAACACCCAGTTACTTCGACTAAAAGCTGGCGGAGAAGCTTTCCCAAACTACTATATTACTCGTAGTGATGCGGCAGATATTTTATACCGACTTAGAAGCTCCGCAACGAATAACTGATAACGAGTAACTCATAACTTATAATTTGTGGTCCTCCATCTTTTTACCTCCGGCAAAAAACCGCGGGGAAATTCCCGCAGTTAAGGTTAACAACTAACAGTTCGTCAGCTAATTTAATATTCAAAATTTTCCATAATCTCACAATTTTCCCAAAGACTTATGACTTACAACTTTCCAGTCCCCGGAAAAAATATTTTCAAAATTTAAACCAAAACCATATAATTATCCCGAAAATAAAAATAAATATGGAAAATATACCCTCTCTGCCACCAGAGGCAGATAATAAACCTAAGGGAAAAGCCCCAGCGGTTCCCAAAACTGCGGCCCCCGCAGCGCCAAATGTTCCAACCACCGATAATTCCAAAGAAGCTTCTATCGATCAGTTACTGCAAAAAAAAGAAGCCATTCCCCAGAAGTCTTCGGTCAATATAAAAAATCTTTTGGCCAACGTGCTCAAATACGCTTCACTTTTGATAGTAGTTTTGCTAATTGTTTTTTTTATTATTTCAAAAGCACTCATGAGCCCCACCAACGCCATTCTGCGTTTTGTTGGGTATCCAGAAAACACCTATCAGACACATAAAAGACTGGAAGAAAAATCCCGCAATTTATTACTAGAAATAGGCACACTCAAGCGGGAAAAAAGACAAATAGAAAGCGGTAAATCGGAAGGACTTTTTTCTGAAGCGGGCCAGGTAAGAGAAATACTGGAGGGAGAAAAAATAGAGTGGTTCGACTTTGAAAACGAAGAGGGGAAAAGAATGTATGGTATCCTGGATGCCCCAAAAAATATTAAGCGATATTTTGATCGACAGGCTGAGTGTGTGAATTACGACAAAACGTGTCCTATTATTTTTTATGCCAACGAATTGGAAATCACCGCTTTCAACGCCAATCGGGAAAACGTGAGTGTCACCTTTGTCATTACCGCTGACAACAAAAATGTCTTCACCTTGGCAGCAGAGGCACTCAAAACGTTAAATGCCTTTCCTATTTTTCGTGATGCAGAGCTGACACGATTCTCCAAACAAGAAGATGTAGTGCGTGCCCGTATGACCTTTTCGCTCGACCTAAAGACCCAGAAAAAAGACGACATAGATCCGGCTGATGAAAATTTTGACACCTACGAATCTCGCTTTCTCACCACCCAAAAAAACAAATGAGCAGTAATTTTCTTCCCGTATCGCAAGGCGCTCCAAAAAATCCTACAACTTGGGGAATTATTTTTTTGATAACGCTGTTTCTTTTTTTCCTTTTTTATATCTCTGGTGGTCTAGAATGGCTCAAAAAACAGCAAAACATCAAAATATTGGAAGAAAAAATTTCTGACCAAGTTCGTGCAGTAGATGATTTATCAGCTGAGATCGATGCGAAACGAGAAGAAATTTTGAGTGTTCGAGACAAAGCATTAGAAAATTTCCGCAATGCTCGTTTTCCAAAAAAATTCGATACCAGTTCCATCGCTCCAAAAATCGAAAACTACGCACTTCTCACCGAACGGTTAAGCACTCGTGGTACCATACCCAATAAGCTTTTGGGCTACTACATGACGATTTCTCTGATAAATTTTGGCGATATCGAACAACGACTGGTGACTTTCAAAGATCTACAAAAAAATGTTTCAGTACTGCCATTTTCTATCCAAGCCAATGCTGATAGTGAGTCTTTAGAAGATTTTATCCGATTTTTGGAAACAAGTATTATTCCCCAAAAAATAATTGATGTGGGGAAAATTTTGGATTCCAAAAAACTTAAAACCGAGGGGTTTACACCCGAAAAATTAAATTTTTTACAAGTCGGTTGGCTCGAGGGTGGAGATCCACTTCCTTTTTCTCTGATAAAATCTGTCACTCTTCAGCGAGATTCTTCCTATAAACCACCGACAAGAAATACCAGGAGTATTGTTCCAGCATTGGAGCGTTTCAATGTTCAGATTCAGGGGGAATTTTATGCTCAACCAGTCGACCTTTTACCATAATCAAATATGCCCGAAGAAGTTTCTAAAGAAGTGGTACTCAAAGATTTAAAGGATTCCATTGTTTCCGGCGATGTTCCGCGGATTATCGAAAATTCTGTTCGATTGGCACTCGAAAAAAAATCATCCGATATCCATATCGAACCTCAGCAAAATATTGTAAAAATTCGCTTTCGAGTCGATGGGGTGTTGCACGTTTTCGTAGAATATCCGCTCAATATTCATCCAGCCGTTGTTTCCAAGCTGAAACTTATGGCGAATCTGAAAATCGATGAATCCCGAATTCCTCAAGACGGTCGCATCAATCTTTTTGTCAACGACAAAGAAGTAGATCTGCGGCTTTCGAGCTTTCCCACTCCCAATGGCGAAAAAATGGTAATGCGGGTTCTCGATAAATCTCACAAAATTCCTTCTCTCAATGAACTAGGTTTGGTGGGAACAAATTATAAAAAATTTGAAAAAGCTCTAAAGGAACCAAACGGAATTATCCTCACCTCTGGGCCGACTGGATCTGGGAAGACCACCACGATGTATTCCGCGCTTTCTTTTATTAACACCGACAATATTAATATCCTCACCCTTGAAGATCCCATCGAAAACCAGATGGATGGACTCAATCAAAGCCAAATGCATCCGAGTATTGGCTATAATTTCGCCTATGGTATTCGTACAGCTCTACGTCAAGATCCCGATGTGATCATGGTGGGAGAGATCCGGGACAAAGAAACCATCGATATTGCGGTCGAGGCGAGCTTGACCGGGCATTTGGTACTTTCCACCATTCATACTAATTCCGCAGTCGATACCATTGTCCGTATCCTCAACATGAAAGTGCCGGATTTTCTTTTGGTCGCCTCGGTAAATCTAATAATTGCGCAACGATTAGTACGTCGCCTATGCCAGCACTGCAAAAAACGGCAAGATGTTAGTCCTGCCACCATCGATCGGGTAAAAAAAGCGTTCACCTTTTTCAAACCCTATCCAGAACTAGACATGGCAATTTTCAAAAAACTCGAGTTTTATGAAGGCAGTCCAGAAGGATGCGAACAATGCGATCATGTGGGATATTCGGGTCGAGTGGGTATTTACGAAATTTTGGAAATGACTAATCCGCTCCGAGAGGGGATTTTGAAAGGCGAATCCTCTATACACCTAGAAGAAATCGCGAAAAAAGAAGGAATGGTTTCCCTGGAACAAGATGGCCTTATAAAAGCTCTGGAGGGAATTACTTCCCTTGAAGAGGTTTACAAAATCGTAAAAACATAATTTTCCGCGGGAATTTTTTCTCAAATTTTTACCTTCAATACCATGCCAGAAAAAAAAGACCTCAAGCTAGATATCTCCGCAGAAGCCGCCATTCAGAACTCTGGTGAGACTCCTAGAAAAACCACTTTTTCTCTTCGGGAAATAAACGATCGAGCCAATGAATGGTTGTTACAGTTCACCGCCGTGAGCGTGCAAGAGAAAAGTATTTTTATGCAAATGCTTTCCACCATGATTAATGCTGGATTGCCTTTATTGGACTCTATGAAACTTCTAGAAAAACAAACCCCAAATCTAAGACTTCGGTCTATCGTGGCTCAAATGCGAAAAAAAGTTGAATCGGGAAGTAGTCTTGCTACAGCCATTCGAGATCATTCAGAAGTTTTTAGTGTTTCTGATGCGGCCGTCATAGAAGCAGGAGAAAAATCTGGAAAACTGTACGAAGTAATGAAAGAGCTCATTTCCCAATACGAGCGACTGGACACTATACAAAAAAAAGTGCGGGGAATGATGCTTTATCCCATTATCGTTTTTGTAGTGATGATTTTACTCATTATTATTGTGCTTATCTTTGTCGTTCCCAAGCTCCAAACTATTTTTGGGGGCAGTGAAAATTTACCACTTCCAACGCAAATTCTCATCTACGGCTCAGCTCTAGTCCGAGAAAAATGGTGGTTGCTTTTGGGAGTTTTTTCTGCGGTTTTTTTTGGGCTTCGCTATTGGGGGCACACTCCAGACGGCCAAAGAATTTTTCAGAGTATAAAATTAAAAATTCCAAAAATTGGTTCTATCGTCCAAAAAATGATTCTTTCAAAGATTGCTCGAGTGCTTGGCTTTTTGCTTTCCTCTGGGGTTCCGATGTATGATTC
>Ga0209562_1000207_pt1 | contig 24242 bp, 26 predicted proteins | sample WorMetvacBELIZE2_FD_187399 | JGI IMG/M metagenome (GOLD analysis project Ga0209562, IMG submission 187399) | Marine gutless worms symbiont microbial communities from Max Planck institute for Marine Microbiology, Germany - Olavius vacuus BELIZE.2... | ecosystem: Host-associated > Annelida >... | reverse complement strand
TTCACAAAATAACTCCAGAATCTTGCGAAATTTCCGCTCTGTAATTCTGGATCTAAATTGATACTTGTTTTTCATTGATTTTGACTGCATTTTAGAGTTTTTTATCTCTCTGTGCTAGTCAAGACCCATATTTTTTGTATACGGATTGGTTATTGTGTGTACTAATTCGAAAACCCAAGAGGGGCAGTAAGGTATTAAAATCAAAAATTTTAAGCAATAATATTTCTGTGTTACTTATATTAATAGTAACACAATTTTCTGCATCAGAAATACTGTACCGTGCCACCCGTTCATTGCTGAATCGTATATCACACATACCCTTAAGTTTTAATTCCGTAATCATAGTTATGATTGTTTCAATTTTGCTTTTGTATTGATCTACTGCTTCTTGATTGGGCAATATAATACTTCTTTCGGCTCCGTGCATTGCAGCTGCTAATAAATTACGCACCCCCATAGAAGCCCCCAACCCCCTTAATAATTGCTCTTGGGAAGCATCCGTCGTTGTTGTTTCACGGGGCACCAAATTATTTCCTGTACTTAAAGGCCTTTCCATATCTTTCACACTCTAATATAAAAAATTAAAACGTCAATTCTTTTCCATAATTTTCTGCAGAAAATTTTCCCACATCAAAAGTGAGGTGTCCGTTTACCCAGGTTTTTTCTATGTTTCCACAAACTTTATATCCTTCGTACGGAGTCCATCTACATTTGCTGTGTTGATTTTCTGCGGAAACAATCCCACATTCCTTACCAGAATCTTCAGGATTCCACAGCGTTAAATCCGCATCCCATTCTTCTTTTATAAGTCCTTTTTTACTTTTTACGTCAAAAATTTGTCGCGGTTTTGTGGTCATCATAGCCACCAGTTTTTTAGTATCCCATCCGTGATGCTGCCACTGGGTAAACATCAACGGAAATAATATTTCAACCCCAGGAATACCAAAACAGGGTTTTCCGCCGGCATCGGCTTCTTGTTTTTCGGCTTTTGTGTGTGGAGCGTGATCGGTGGCTAAAATATCAACGGTACCGTCTTGTATACCTTGCCAAAGTGCTTCACGGTCTTTTTCGGTGGCAAGTTCGGGCTTCATACAACAGTACGCGCCATGCGTCTCTCGGTCTTTGGCCGTCATCAGTAAATGATGCGGACACGCTTCCATCGAAATTTTTTCGCGGCATTTTTCATCATTTTTTAATTCCCGAACCAGACCTACCTCTGCTTCCAAACTGGCATGGCACAAATGCAGTGGACACGGAGCACCTGTATTTTTCCATACGTGTACTGCACGAGTAAAGGTGTTGCCTTCTGCGTGTAAGGCAACACGTCTTCCGAGTTTGAAAACTTCTGCCCAGCGATGCTCGTCATCCATTTTTAGGTCGCCTGTGGTGGTATTGAGATACATTTTTACCCCGGGAATATTTTTCGCTTTCAAAATTTCTGCATCATTTTTTGGTCCAGCGCCAAAGTACAATCCAAAATTGCAATATGATTTTTGACCCACGAGGGCGCGTTTTTGCTCCAAAATTTCCGCAGAAAAAACGGGCGGAATAGTATTGGGCATATCAAAAACCGTGGTAACTCCGCCGGCTACAGCACTTTTTGAGCCCGTTTCAAAATCTTCTTTATGCGTTAGCCCGGGATCACGAAAATGCACATGTACGTCCCACAGTCCCGGGAAAAGTATTTTGGCATCTGGCGGTGATTTCTCCGCGATTTTTTCTACGCGAAAAATTTTTTCGTCCGCTATTTCTACAGCACCAAAAAAATCTTTTTCCGCATCGATAATTCTAATTTGATCAATTTTTTTGTTCATAATAAATTAAGACAACGAGCAATAAGTGCCATGCGAACGGGCACACCATTTTGTGCTTGCTCAAAATATTTGGCTTGCGGGAGGGCATCTACTTCGTGAGCGATTTCATTTACGCGGGGTAGGGGATGCATTAAAATAGCATTTGGCTCCATACGCTGTACTTTTTCCGCGGAAAAAATAAAGGCGTTTTTCACTTGTTCATACTGTGCTGGATCTTCAAATCGCTCTCGCTGAATACGGGTATCATAGATCACATCAGCGGTTTCTAGGATTTCATTTGTCAAATTTGTGGTAACGATATCATCATCGGTAACATATTTTTTAGGAATTTGAATGACCTCTGGAGCAACAAAGGTATATGAAGTCCGCGGAAAATTTTGTAACAACGTAACGAGCGAATGAATAGTTCGTCCATATTTTAAATCCCCTACAAAGACAATTTTCAGCGGTTTTTCTAGATCAAAATATTCTGCGATAGTATACAAATCGAGCAAGCTTTGGGTGGGGTGTTCGGCAGAACCATCACCACCGTTTATCACGGGTACTCTGGCGCTATCGGCAACAATCTGAGCATCGCCAGTATTCTTGGAACGGATGGCAATAATATCGGCATATCCACCCACAATTTTTGCTGTATCTGACAGCATTTCTCCTTTGGTCTGAGAAGAAAAATGAACGTCGGTTTCAGAAATTACCGATCCTCCCAAGCGGTGCATGGCGGTCTCAAAACTTAGTCGAGTACGCGTAGATGGTTCGTAAAAAAGCGTGGCCAAAATTTTTCCACGAGCCATGTCGTTTCCGCCATTTTCCAAAATTTCCGCCATTTTTTTGGCATCCGAAATAATCTGCAGTAGTCCTTTTTTATCAAACTGATGCGCGCTCAAAATGTGCTGCATGTGGAGAGTTAAGCTAAAATCCTGGATCATTCTAAATTCTTTTTTAGAAAAGAACAATTTCTGTTTCTGAAAAATTTTATTTGTCAGCAAAAAATGGTTGCATTATCATCATGTCAAAACTTGGATCGGTAGCTCAGTTGGTAGAGCAGAAGACTCTTAATCTTTTGGTCGCGGGTTCGAGTCCCGCCCGGTCTACCAGTTTTTGATTTTTTAGTAGTCGAAGCCCATTAGGCACACATTCGGAAAAATATCAGAGGTGGAAGTTTTGAAATTTTTTTAGAAAACCTTAGTTTTTGACGGTCTGTTTTTGATTATGATTGACCTTATCTTACCCTATCTGAAAACCTTTATGATTTCCATGATTCCTTTTTTGGAGTCGCGCTTTTCTATTCCCATCGGACATTTGAGTTACGGGCTTTCCATCACCCAAGCGGCACTAATTTCTTCTCTTGGAGGGGTGATGGTGGCGGCCTTTGGTACATTACTTTTTAGCAAAATTGTTTCCTTTGCCGAAAAAAGAATCCCCTTCCTACACCGTATTTTACAGAAACTCATTAGGAAAACACATGATACGCATTTCAAAAAATTCCGCGTCATGGGAGAGGTGGTTTTGGTGTTTTTTATCGCTGCCCCTCTGCCTGGCACAGGCGTATATACCGCGGTTATTGTTAGTTATTTACTGGGACTGCGTTTTTGGAATTCCTTCACGATACTTTCATTAGGGGTGATGCTACAATGCGCCGTTGTTGGATTTATCCTCAAAACCGGCGTTAATTTTTGGGATCTACTTTTTGTATAATAACCTCTCGACTCCTTTCCCGCGTTCGCGGGACACAACATCAGGGGGAGGCATATAGCTTGTTATCTTTTTATCTATAATTTAACATCTAACTCCCTTCGGCAAAAATCGTGAGTTTACTCGCAGTTAGAGCTAATAGCTAATAACTTGTTATCTTATCAGCTCGTTTCGACTATCGCTCCAACGATGTATCATATTCACCCTTGGCGGCGAGGCCATTCATTTTAGCGCGATGAGCGAGTATTTTTTGTGCCTCGTTATAATTCCCGGTTTTGTCGGCAGCCCACAGTTCTAGTGCGGGCTGCTGGATGCCGCGACCATATGAAAATGAAACCGGCCAGGGCAAATCCTGGTACAATTGATTCATGTGATTAAGTCGTAATGTCGACTGACTATCGGTTTGTCCACCCGAAAGAAACACAATACCCGCCAATTCCGCGGGAATTATTTTTTTGAAACTTTCAATTGTTGCTTTGGCGATGGTGTCATCATCGACTTGCGTTTGGCATGATTTTCCGGGCAAAACCATTGAGGTTTTCAAAATCGTACCCGCCAAATCTACGCGGAAAAACTTTAATAAATCAAACAAAACGGTCCAAGTTTTTTCCGAAATTTCTTGGCAGCGCTCAATGGTATGGTCGCCGTCGATCAAGATTTCGGGTTCTACCATGGGCACAACGTCAGCCTCTTGGCAGAGTCCCGCATACCGAGCCAGAGCATGCGCATTGGCATAAATACATCCATCGCTGGGAATATCGGCGCCAATCGTAATAACCGCGCGCCATTTGGCAAAACCGGCGCCCAGTTCCTTGTATTCTTTTAATCTATCTCGCAGGCCATCCAGCCCTTCGGTTACTTTTTCTCCAGGAAAAAGCGCCAAATCTTTAGCGCCAGCGTCTACTTTTATACCAGGAATAATATTTTTTTCGCGCAGAATTTTTACAAACGGAACACCGTCTTGTGTGCTTTGACGAATAGTTTCATCAAACAAAATCATCCCCGCGAGGGCTGTTTCGGTTTCCGGTGCGGTTACCAGTAATTGTCGATAATGTTGTCTATTTTCTTCGGTAAAATCAACACCGAGTGCATCAAATCGTTTTTTGCAAGTCGCATGACTTTCATCAATTGCTAAAATACCTTTGCCAGGGGCGACCATTTTTTTCGCGGTTTCGTGGAGGGGGTTCATGGTTTATAAAAAATTAGGGTTGGCACCATTTTATTTTTTCTCACAAAAGTGTCCAATTCTGCGGTGAAATTTTTTTTATAATGTTTTATCATGGATACACACAATTTTTAATACCCATGATCCATGCCTACTATCCAACACATTTTTGCCCGCGAAATTTTAGATTCTCGTGGAAATCCCACTGTAGAAGTAGAAATGACCGATGGCGAGCACATCGTTCGTTCGGCAGTGCCTTCGGGTGCGAGCACCGGAAGCCATGAAGCGCTGGAACTTCGCGATGGTGACAAAAATCGTTTTGGGGGTAAGGGCGTACTCAAGGCAATTAATAACATCAATACCATTATCGCTCCAGCAGTGAAGGGAAAAAATCCGCAGGATTTTTTGGCCATCGAACAGCAATTATTGGAATTGGATGGTACTAAAAATAAAAACCATTTAGGCGCCAACGCGCTTCTAGGTGTGAGCATGTGCGTGGTTCGATTGGGGGCAATGCAAAAAAAAGTGCCACTTTTTGCACATATTCAGAATTTATTTGGTGCGGAAAAAATTGTCCTTCCCAGACCCATGATGAATATTTTAAACGGCGGAACGCATTCCGATGCAGGATTGGCGGTGCAAGAATTTATGGTTTTTCCGCGATTTTCTGAATTTACCAAAAATCTACAAACCGGGGCAGAGATTTTTCACATACTCAAAAAAATTCTCACAGAAAAAGGATATGCCACCGGTGTGGGGGACGAGGGTGGCTTTGCTCCGCATATCAAAACCGTGCCCGAAGCGCTCGATACTATCATGACCGCGATAGAAAAGGCGGGATACAAACCAAAAGAAGAAGTAGAAATCGCGCTCGATGCGGCGGCATCGGAATTTTACCGCGACGGAATGTATGCCATCGATGGTAAAAATATCACGAGCGAAGCACTGGTTGATTATTACGGCGAATTGCTCAAAAAGTATCCAATCAGTTCGATCGAGGATAGCCATAGTGAAGACGATTTCCGCGGATTTCGGCTAATGCAAGAACGCTTTGGCTCTGATATGCAACTTGTGGGAGACGACTTATTGGTTACCAACATTGAACGACTCAAAACCGGCATCGAAGAAAAATTATGCAATTCGATTTTGATAAAAATCAATCAGATTGGCACGATTTCGGAAACATTTTCCGCGTTAAAAATGGCAAAAGAACATAATTTTAGCACGGTTATTTCTCATCGTAGTGGCGAAACCGAAGATACGTTTATCGCGGATTTGGCCGTTGGTACTAATGCTGGACAGATAAAAACCGGCTCCCTTAGTCGTTCTGAACGCGTGTGCAAATACAATCAATTACTGCGGATCGGGGAGGTGATAGGAAAAAACTAGGTGGAGAATACAAGAAATTATAAATTTTGAATTTTGAATTAGAGCTAACAGCCTAATTCCCTACTGGAGCCGCTGGAGTGTTTGCAACTGGTGTCGTTGGTACAGTTGCAGTCGGTGCCACTGATACTGGATTTGGGATCGCTGGTGCAGGAGTCGATGCTCCTGGTTCGGCCATGGCCGCAGCGGCTTGTTTGGCAGCGGGGTCACTTTCGGTAGCTTGGGTAATCGCTTCGAGATTTTCGATGCCCATTCGTGCTTCGATTTCCGCATCTACAAATTCTTTTTTTCGTCCGTATTTCATCTGCGAATATTGTTTAATAATGTCGGCAACTTTATAATTTCGACCATCGGGATCCCAAATCGTTTCGAGAGAGAAAACGCGAGAAGTAGTATTATTAATATTAAGCTTGAGATACGCTTTATAATTGGAAATACTCAAAATATCTTGTGAAGAAAGGAGTGGCGCATATTCTTTTTCGAAATATTCCGCGTCTTCGGCGCCGATTTTGAAATTCATCATCGTACCCACATTTCCAAAAACCGCATCGCGAATTTTGGAATCTTTTTGTCCAATAGCCACGCCACCAGCAGCCTCGGAAAGCTGAGCAATGTACTGATGCGCCATAATGAGATTAAGGCGATATTTTCGGGCTTCAGAAAGAATCGAGGCAAAAGTATCGGTTGCAAAATTTTGAAATTCATCCACATACAGATAAAAATCTCGCCGTTTTTCTTTGGGAATGTCAACTCGTCCCATGGCCGCTTGATTGATTTTTGCCACGAGAATCAGGCCTAACAATTGTGCATTAACACTTCCAATTTTTCCTTTCGAAAGATTTACCAGGAGCACTTTTCCGCTATCCATCACTTCGCGGATATTGAAGGCTGATTTAGTCTGTCCAATCACATTACGCATGGTGGTATTGGTCACAAATGGACCAAATTTAGAAGTAAAATACGGAATCATTTCTTGTTTTTCGCGATCCCCCGTTTTGGCGATTTCGTTCATCCAAAAAGCTTTTACTACGGGATTTCTTACTTTTGAAACTTTATAGCGCTGAAAATCATCGTCGATAAAAAGTCGCGGAATATCGATCAGTGTGGCGCCTTCATCTTCGTCAGACATCAGTGTCAAACATCCATTACGGAAATAATGCTGAATTCGCGGACCAAAAATTTCATTTCCAAAGAGTTTGATAAAAATTTCCATCGCATCGAGTGAAGCGCGATCTTTTTCCGCATCGGTTTTGGCTTCCAAAATATTGAGCCCCATCGGTCGTTCACGGTCACCAGGGTCAAAAACAATAACTTCTTTGGCGCGTTCTTTTGGTACACGGGAAAGCACATCCTCGACCAAATCGCCATGTGGATCAATGACACCCACGCCGTCACCCGCATTGATATCTTGGCCAGCACACCACTCCAAAAATACTGATTTACCCGTACCAGATTTTCCTACGATATACATGTGTCGAGTTCGATCGTCGCGCATGAGTTGCACTTTTTTCTCTTTTCCACGATAAACAGAATTACCGAGCCAAATTCCTTCTTTTGGCAAATTGATGGGTGGTGGCAATACTTTGTAATCCAGCCATTTAATCGTTGGAATTTTATTGTATCGCGCATCGGGAAAATGAAAAAGTGTTGCCATTTCCTCGGCACACAACAGTGATTCTCGATTAAAAAACCATCCCAAGCGATGAGAAAAAGAAAAATTTATCAAGGGAGCGTTGATGAAATTGACAAAAAACATCCGCCAATTTTCTAAGTCATTTCCTCCTTTACTTTCAAACGCATTAAACGAAACAAAAATACCATTGAGAATTTCCTGAACCCGTGACATACCACGAGGCGAAGAAGCCAATACACGGATGCTTGTTTCAAATCCACTTTGGATAGCTTTTTCTCCGATGGACTTTGCCACTTCCTCTTTGGATTGCAGCATACGAACGTAATGATCGCCACCACTAGCACCGGGTTCATTGGTATCCAGGCTATCGGTTTTGGGATCATAACCTGAAAAAATAACTCGAATGGGCCACCAAATAATGCGAAATGGTAACAATAAAATCCCAAGCGGACCGCCCACGTGCCAGCCTCTTTTCTTTCCTTTAAACATCGTCGTTCCTTCTTTTTCCGCCTTTTTTTTCCACCCATTGCTGGCCGGATTTATGACAAATTGCACCACGGCTTTTTCATCCTTTTCTAGTTTCGCAAAGGCATTTGCCACATTATTCATGGCGTCATCTTCTAACTTTTTATACACCTGAATCGGATACCAAAATGGCTTTTCGGCAAAAAGATATGAGCCATTTGAGGTGCATCCCGCTGGCGTGAGATTAAATTGTTTTTTGGATGGTAAGACTTCAATTTCCGCGGATTCGTAGTAGGTAGTGGTTTGTTTTTCTACAATTCCTTGGTAATACTTTTGGCATATAATGTTAAAAGTGAGTTCTTGATTCTCAAATTGCATTTCGATGGAAATATGTGGTCCGCCAAAAAACCAGTATTTTACAATCATATTGTATAGATTGAGATCTTTTACTTCGTGTAAAGCGCGGAAAAATTGCTCGGCTTTTCCGATTTGTTCGTGAAAATCTTTTTCGGTACGTCGTTCGTTATCGAGTTTAGAATCGTTTTTTGGTAATGTGATGCGCATATGCACCAAGTGATTTGATGCCCACATTTGATACAAAAAGCGTATCAAAAATCGCAAAATCACAAACGAAGTATACACATCCAATATCAAAAAAAAGCCATTGGTGATCCACTGCCACCAGGTAAATTCTGCAGCGATAGCACCTAAACTTCCATCGGTAAAAATCGCGGAAAAAAGCAATACTACAAATCGAAGCTCATAGATACCTCGGGCAAAAAACCCAGCACGAATCAAAAAAAATCGTATAACACTACCCATTCGGGGCATTGTAGCACAAATGAGGCAAAAAATGAAGCAAAAGCTATTTTTTTCTTGATTTTTCGCGATTTTTATATATTTTTTAATAGTAATCCATTAAATCAATACTTAAACAGTGTGCTAAGTAGGGGAATTATCCGCAAAAAACATGAATATCAAACCTCTTCCTGTTCTATATTTGTCTGTAGCACTTATTAGCGGTTGTTCCACGACTCCTAGCCAACTATTAGATCTAAAACCAGTTCCACGAATAACGGCAAAAAGTGTAAACAAAAAAATCAATGAGGCCTTAGGGAGATTTTGCACTGCTACCAATAAACATCTACCAAAAAGTATATGTTATCTTGGCGTTGATGGTTCCACCGACGAAGGAAGCAATTTGCATCATTCGCAGGCCTGCAGGTTTATGCCAGGGCAAGATCACCTCGATTTTTCGCACGGAATAAATAATTTATTCGAACCCACAAATGCCGTCATTAAAGAAATAGATGTTATTATTAGTGATTCGAAAGCTTCATCTGAAAAATGTCTAGCTTTTAGAAAACAAATCACCTGTATGCCAAAAAACGGGCTAATAAATGAGCATAAAATTACCGATATTCCAATCAGTCCTACTGCTTGTGATCAACTAAAAGAAGAAAATAAGAAAGAGGAAATAAAAAAAGAATATCCAGTCTATCCAGGACCTCAAATATTGGCAACTTACCAAAAATAGATACCGTGATCCCTGATGCAATCAATCCTCATTTTTGGCTACGGAGCGGAGGGAATTTCGACGGAAAAATTTTTACAAAAGCATTTTTGGAGGACGAAGATACAGATTTATGATGAAAAAAAATCGAAATTTTCGGCACTCCCCCAATGGAAAAACTACGACACTATTTTTATCTCCCCGGGAATAGATCGCAAAAAAATTCCGCAAAATTTCGGAGGAAAAATCTATAATCAATGGGAATTTTTTTTGGATCGATGCGAAGAACGGGAACGAAAAAAAATCATCGGAATAACGGGGTCAAAAGGAAAATCTACCACCACCAAATTCACAGAAGATTTACTAAAAAATGCGGGATTTTCGGTAAAAATTGGAGGGAATTATGGCGTACCCATTTTGGATTTGTGGGATGATTTTTTCGAGAAAAATTTGGATTTTTTGATATTGGAAATTTCTAGTTTCCAAACCGAATACGCAAAAAAATCTCCTGGAATCGTTATTTTTACCAGTTTTTTCCCCGATCATCTCGATCGACATCTCACGACGAAATCGTATTTTTTTGCCAAAGCCAATGCCTGGAGACATCAGGAAAAAACCGATCTTTTTATCACTCCACAGGCCACCTGGGAAGCGATAGATCGGGACTGGAAAAAAGAAAATCGAACGAATGCAAAAACCATTTTTTCCCAACCGGTACCCACGAATATTTTCTCCAGAAAATCAACGCTCCGTGCCACGCACATGCGGGAAAATTTGGGAACCGTTTGGGCGCTATCGAAAGCAATAAAAATGGAAAATGTGGAAAAAATGTGGAAAAAAACAGCGGAAAATTTTACATCGCTAGAGCATCGATTGGAGTTTTTTTTGGAATCAAAAAAGATGTACTGGTACAACGATTCACTTGCCACCAGTCCCACTGCCTGCGGTGTAGCGATCGATTTTTGTGGGGCAGATTTGGGATATTTGATATTGGGTGGCACCGAGGCCGATAGTGCAAAAGAGTCAAAAAATTATTCCGCAGAAAATCAAAAAGAGTGGGAAAAAAATCTTCAAGCCATAAAAGAAAAATCCCCATTGGCAGAAATAATTGTTACCAAATCCCCAATTCAAACAACGCTAAAAAATGCCGCGGAAAAAACGGAGACAAAAATAATTTTTGTAGAAAATTTTCAAAATGCCATTGCAGTAATCCGACAAAATCCAAAACCAGAAAAAATCGTGATGTTTTCTCCTGGTGCCAAAAGTTTCGATGCGTTTAAAAATGCCAAAGAACGCGGCGAATGTTGGAAAAAATGGGTTTCTGAGAGATAAAATTAAAGACTCCCCTCCCCTAGTCTCGGTGTTTGGAACTAATCATCTATCTCAGGTTCGCTTTCGTTATCGCAGCTATCAGACTTGCAAAGCGAGCCACAAAACAGGAAAAATAAGAAGAAAAAATAAGGACCCACGCCAAAAAATATCAGAATGGCAAAGCTCAATAGGACAAAAAACAAAAAACCCATCACCCACATAATTATAAGTTTTCTATCCTTTTTGGCAAACTTTTGTGACCATCAAGCCTCATCGAGGCTTTTATTGGGAATTGCTTTGGTCGATTTTTTCGATGATTGGGAAAAAATTTCATCCCATCCACGAATCCAAAGGCCACTTTTTTGAATTTTTATAATCCGATCTCGGGGGACAAAAATTTTTTTTCTCCAGAAAAAAAAGCCCTTTTTTACACTCACTCCCAGTAGGCGCCACGAAGTAGTGTCGATCGACAAATCCGCGACCTTCCCCACCATTTCTTTGGTCAAATCATCGAAAACCCATTGCGCCAAAAGACGCACTTCTTTTTTGAAAATCGCGGAAAAATTAGAAACTTCTGGATCTTTCAGATCAGATTCGCAGATCGATAAACCATCCCGATTCCAGCGGATTACCTCCAAAGATTTAATAATGCGTAAACCCTTTTCGGTAAAAATCCATAAAAGTTCGATCCGTCCATTATCAGGATTGATGACTAAATCGACCAAATAACCGATCATTTTTTTATCGGAAAAAACCGCGGATCGATAGCACTCATAAAAATTTAAAATCATATTTTTGGATACCCTAGAAGATCTAGGTGGGAAAAGAATTTTTTCTCTGCACGAGAAAAAATATCGGGAAGTATTTCTTTTTCTAGCGTGGAAAAAGATGTCAGCACAAAATTTTCGGTCGGAATTTCTGTTTTTTGCTCATTACCAATACCAATCTTGAGACGAGGAAAAGCATCACTCCCCAGTATTTCAATGATATTTTTTATTCCGTTATGCCCCCCAGAGGAACCTTTTTCTCTCCAGCGAATCGAACCAAAATCCTGATCTATATCATCGGAAATAATGACGAGGTTCGAAAGACCGAGACGGAAAAATCGCATCACCGCCGCTACAGATCGACCCGATAAATTCATGAGCGTGGTGGGTTTGAGCAAAAAGATTTTTTCATCACCAAAAAATCCCTCGGAAATCAAACCAGAAAAATCTTTTCTCTCACGAAAAGTCGGAAAACCGTATTTTTTCGCGAGAAAATCCACAAATATAAAACCCGCATTATGACGGGTTTCGTGATATTTATCTGGGAAATTTCCAAGTCCTACGATCAATTTCATGAGCACATTATAACACAGTTATGTAAGCTACAAGCTGTTATACTCAAACGCTTAAAATTCCATTTTAAGCGTTTGATATTGTCTAGTTGCTTTTGGCTTTACCAAAAACAAAAACGCCTGTTTTCTGCTTTATAATTTCTTTGAAATTATTAAATCAAGCTAGTATAGTTCTATAACTTCATTTCTCATAATTCAAAATTTATGATTATAGCTCTACAATTTTTCCGAAGATTTAAAACTTACCACTTGCTCCTTACCAGTCTTAATCTATAATTTCCCCCGGAATGAATCATCGAGAGGAAAACAGTCCGCAAGATTTTATCGCTATGGTGGTGATTTTTATTCTCTTTTTTTGGCTACTGTACTCGATTGCCAGTGCCTTGCAAAAAGCGCGAAAAATTGAAGCAGAAGTGCAGACAATCCGGGATTATAACGAAAAAACCGAGGCAGCCATAAAACAAAAAGAACGGAAAAGAAAATACCTAGAAACACCGCAGCGAATCGAAAAAGAAGCCAAGACCCAACTCAATAAAAAACGACCAAATGAAACTGTGATCGTGCTGATAGAAGAACAAAAAAAACTGCTTCCCACGGAGGAAAAAATCGAATACAAAAAACAAAAAGTGCAACAATTATCAAACCCTGAAAAGTGGTGGTATGTTTTTTTTGGAGAACGGAAAAATACTCCCTAAAAAATTTTGACATCCAAAACGGATGCAATAGAATCTGCCAGCTTTTTTGAGGTCTATTTATCCTATGAAAACCGATACACATCCAACACTTCATCCCGTCATCTTTCGTGACGCTGGAGCGGGAAAAGATTTTTTTTCTTGGTCTACTATGACTAGTGAGGAAACAGAAAAGCACGGAAAAACCGAATATTACATCATTCGTGTGGATGTCTCCTCGGCTTCACATCCATTTTTTACTGGTAAGCAAAGCCTGGTCGATACTTCCGGTCGTGTGGAGCGATTCAAAGTGAAAATTGCCAATGCCAATAAAAGCACGGAAAAATAATTTTTATCCTTTGCAACCATGTCTAAAAAACCCGTACAGGATCATAAACAAACCCGAGCCAAGACCAGTTCTCGCCGATCAAAATGGATTATGCTCAACCGAGAACGGCTCCGAAAAGGGTTGCAAATATCGGTCTGCAAAGAAACAGGGGAAGTGAAGCGACGACATTTTGCCACTCCAGAGGCAGGTCTGTATCGTGGAAATAATATCAGGAGAGCGCAATCTGAAAAAGACGTAGCGGTAACGCCAGAAAAAGAAGTTACTAAAAAGACAACGACCAAAAAAACCACCGAGAAAAAAGTCCGAACAGTGAAGGCGGAATAATTACACAGGGGGGTGAATGAAAAAAATTCGGTTTTTTTAAAAATTCCATATCCGATGGCGACCAAAGAAGAACGACACCAGAGCCGCATCACTGCCGTGGAAACGATTTTTTCTTTTTTGGGACGAGATAAAAAAATTTCCGCAGAAGACTGTTTTCGTCATACACTTCAAGAAGTAGAAGAACGGATTGAAGATCCGTTTGCATGGAAAATAGTGGAAGTAGCCACAAAAAATTTAAATAAAATACAGGTGATTTTGAAAGCTTATGCTCCAGAATTTCCAATCGAAAAAATCGCCCCCGTAAATGTGGCAATTTTGATCGCTGGAATTGCGGAAATGAGGTTTATAAAAACTCCGCCAGTAGTGGTGATAAATGAATACATCGAATTGGCAAAAATATTTGGCGAGGAAAAATCTTTTGCCTTTGTAAATGGAGTTTTAGATGAATTTCGAAAACAAATATTAACGGAAAAGTAGTTATTTTTCTATAATTTCCGCGAATTTTTTTCGAAAAACGCCGCAATATCATCCTTGCTAAGTTTGCCCGTAGCGGTGTCGAGAACTAATTTTTCTAAAGCATTTTCATCAGCCTGCAGTTTGTAGCTGTTCATATCTAAAAAAATGAGTGCACAGGCTAATGATGTACGCTTGTTGCCATCTACAAAAGGATGATTTTTGGACACATGAAATAAATATGCCGCCGCCATTAAAAAAATAGTTTCGTGTGCCCACTCGTTCCCAAAGCTACTTTGAGGCATATTGAGGGCCGAATCTAGTAATCCATGATCCCGCACCCCCAAACTCCCACCATACTTTGTTATTTGAAATTCGTGGATTTTTAGTGCGTCGGCAATGCTTAAAAAAACAGGGTTCATTTGTCCGCCAGTCGTTTAAACAAGCTGCTGTATTGCTGGTCTATACGATTCATGCTTTCTTCGGCATTGGATTTGACTCGAATCACAAAATTTCCTCCCTCGTTTTCAAAAGAAAACTTAGTGTGCTCATTAAAATGAAAAAAGTCCCATAAGGCTGGAGGAATAGTAATGGTGTGAGAATTTCCGTATTTTTTGGCTTTGACAATCATTTTTTAAACAAAAGTTAAACAAAAACTAAACATATTCTAAACAAAAGTTAAACAAAAAGCAAACTTTTCGCGAAAATAGATCTAGGATTTTCCGCGAAAAAACCCTTGCGGTTGTGTTTGCTCACTATCGCTTAAGATTTTCTACGAACTTTGTTCTGGCCGCATGGTCGGGAACAACACACAGTCGCGTAGGTTGCTTTGCCCGGTAACAAGCGTTACCAAACGGTCGATCCCCATGCCATTACCCGTCATGGGTGGAAACCCGTGTTCCATGGCGCGCAAAAAACTTTCGTCCAACTCCATAGATTCCGCATCTCCCGCAGATTTTGCGGTGGCTTGTCGCCCAAAAAGTTCTCGCTGCACTGCTGGATTGATGAGTTCTCCATACGCATTAACGATTTCCCAGCCTGCTACCAGCAGTTGAAAGCAATCAGCAGTTCCATCGCCTTTTGGGGTGGCCAGAGGCTTTAAATCTTCTGGATAATCCAACACAAACGTTGGTTCGACCAAAAGTGGTCGCGCGGTTTTTTTGTAAATATCGTCCAAAAGGTTGGCCCGACTCACGTTCGTGATTTTTTCGACTCCCACCTCTTTAGCCTTTTCGCGAATCTCTTCGTCGGTGGCGGTGTGCATATCCAAATCCGCGTGTTTTTTGAGCAATTCTGGGAAGCGAACCGAATGGAACTTTTTGCCAAAATCCACGGAAATTTTTTGGCCATCTTTGTCCAAGATTTCGATCTTGGTGGTTCCCAAAACTTTTTTCAGCACCGTGCGCAACAATTCCTCGGTCCACTGCTTATTGGTTTCAATATCTTCGTAGGCGGCATACCACTCCAGCATCGTAAATTCTTGCAGGTGCGAAGGGTCCATGCCTTCGTTGCGGAAATTTTTTCCAATCTCAAACACGCGCTCAAATCCGCTAGAACAGATGATTTTTAGCGGTAACTCGAGGGCAATGCGCAGGGCAAAATCATGATCGAGCGCCTTGTGATGCGTGCGAAAAACCTCGGCCATGGCACCTCCGGCTTTTTCTTGTAATATCGGACTTTCGATTTCGGTAAAATCTTTTTCATGAAAAAAATCGCGGATTTCGCGAACCAATGTCGAACGAATTTTAAATCGCTCCAAAGTTTCGCTGTTGCTGATGAGGTCGAGATTTCGCTCTCGGTAACAACTTTCGGTATCGGTGAGACCATGCCATTTTTCGGGCAATGGGCGAATCGCTTTGCTAAGCGGGAAAAATTCCGTGGCCATCAGACTCGGTTCACCATGTTTGGTAAAGAAAAATTCTCCCAAAAATCCGCAAAAATCTCCTAAATCTAAATTTTTTAGAAACCATTTGAAATCATCACCCAGCACGTTGACCGACAGGCAAATCTGAAAATCACCGCTCCCATCACGTAATCGTAAAAACGCCAATTTCCCCATATCGCGCAATTGCATAATCCGACCACACATCCGAATTTTCTTCTGCGATTTTTTCATTATTTCTGTGGAATCGCGCAGAGTATTTTTTTCGCAAAAATCTTTGGCCTCGATGGTCGTGTGCGTGCGATCAAATTTGGTAGCAAATCCGGGAAAACCTTTTTGTATCCAGGCTTCTATTTTTTTTTGTCGTTCGATAATGATGGCATTTTCGGCGGAAGACATAACGCTTTTCATCGTACTAAAACACCAAAAATTGGCAAAAAAATCACTCTGGGATCAAGGGCATAAAAATGCGCAAAAAGATAACCGCCAAAAGAATGATTAGCAAAAATACGACGCTTTTTTTGGAGGCATTAATCACAGAAAAAGCAAACATTTTGACCCCATAAAACAGCGCAGACATTACCAGCACCATCGGGACCTCGATTAGATTTGCCAAGCTCTGTGGACCGATGCCAAGACCGGTGATAAAAATCCAAAAAATTATTGGTAAAAAAGCATAGGTATAATCTATCCGAGAAAAATTTTTCCGCCGTTTTTCCCGCAACCACAGCGGCAAAAAAATCACAAACGAGACCAAAAAAACTATCAGAAAAAAGGGGATCATTGGATATCAAAGGCTAAAAACTCCACTTCCTCTACGGGATAATAGCATACTTCACCGATGTGCTTTGGCAAAATAAGGCGGACTTGTCCGTCCTTTTTCTTTTTGTCGGTCTGCATTGCCTCCCAAAGCTCCGAAGTCGAGTAAGGACAGGCAGTGTCGATACCAAAATCCGCGAAAATTTTCTCAATTTCTTCTGGTGTTTCAGTGGTGCACAGATTTTTGGTATACGCAAAGCGAGCCGCTAGCACGCATCCGATCGCCACGGCTTTTCCATGCGGTACGCTGAAATGTGAAATGCGTTCAATCGCATGACCAAAGGTATGTCCTAAATTCAAAAAACCACGGATTCCTGCCTCTTTTTCGTCTTGTTCGATAATGGATTTTTTAATTTCAATCGATTCGCCGACAAGGGAAAAAATTTCTGCGATTTTTTGCGCGGGATGCGTCGTGGCTATATTTTGCAAATGTCGAAAATGTGTTTCGCTCGCGATAATACCGTGTTTTATCATTTCACATAAACCGTTTTGCACCTCTGATTCGGGGAGTGTACTGAGAAACTCCTGAGATAGAAAAATACTTTCGGGATGATGAAATGCACCAATTAGATTTTTTCCATATTCACAATCAATACCGGTTTTGCCACCTACGCTGGCATCGACCATGCCGAGGAGACTGGTGGGAATATTTATAAATGAAATACCGCGCATAAAAACAGACGCCGCAAATCCGGCCAAATCGGTGACAACACCTCCGCCAAGCGTTATAATTACGCCATCACGATCGAGATTTTTCTCAAAACCGGTATGGCAGATTTTTTTTACATTTCCCCAACTTTTTGCCGATTCACCCGGATTTAGTACCAGCAGATGTTCAGGTTTCCATTGAGAAAAAATAGCGGTTTTTTCTGCGATATTTTTATCGGTTACCACCAAAAAATTTCGTCCAGCAATTTGTGATTTGAGCGCTGAAATAACGGAGGAAAAATCGGGAAAAAGTTGGATAGAGTATCTTTTTTCTATAGGATGAATGCGAAGTGAAATTTCACGAGTCATTTTTTGGGTATCGAAATACTACACAAAGAAACAGAATAAGAAAATAATTCGTTGCAATACGAGGTAGAAAAAAATACCATTTAAAAGGAAATGAACATAAAAAAAATATGGTTGGGGGTTTTGTTGGCTTGTGTGAGTCCGGCGGTTTCATTGGCAGGAGTAGATATCAGTGGAACGGTAAATATCCGAGAAGCGGATCAGAGAAATGTCAGTAGTGAAATCATTGTAGAAAAAGGCACCAACGTGCGAATGTATGCCAATATTATAAATGGTGGAAGTGAGGACTTTACGGGCTATGCTACGTTTCGAAATATTTCTACCGGAGAAATTATACAGCGAGATCTCTCGATTTTTTTGCGAAAAAATTATCAAGACTCATTTTGGAGTGATGTTGTTTTTTCAGAAAATAAAAAATATGAAATAGAGATAATTATTTCCGCGGAAAAATGGAATGGTAGTAATGGAATTTTTTCGAGTCCTACTTTTCCTCTTTTTTCTGATGAAGATCTGGATGGAGATGGAATTTTTGATCGGGAAGATAGTGATGACGATGGTGATGGCGTGCCCGATAGTCGGGATGCTTTCCCAAGAAACAGTCATGAAAGCGCGGATAATGATGGGGATGGCATAGGAGATAATGCCGATCCCGATGATGATAATGATGGAGTATCAGATGTAGAGGAGGTTGCTCGTGGATTGGATCCCTTGGCGGGGGATAGTGATGGAGATGGCATACCCGATGAAGAAGATAATTTCCCAAGAAACAGTCATGAAAGCGCGGATAATGATGGGGATGGCATAGGAGATAACGAGGATGAAGATGACGACAACGATGGACTGACGGACGTGGAGGAAATTGCCTGGGGCAGCAATCCAAAGAAATCAGATAGCGATGGAGATGGATTGGATGATAAAGCGGAAAAAGAACTCGGAACTGACCCCAACAATCCCGACAGTGACGGAGATGGAATACTGGATGGTCAGGAGCGAAATTTGGGAACTGACCCCAACAATCCCGACAGTGACGGAGATGGAATTCCAGACGGAGAAGAAATTCTACGGGGAACGGATCCGAATAAAAAAAATTCAGACACCCAAAGCGAAACAGATGGTATCGATAGCGATGGAGATGGACTAACGGACGCAGAAGAAATAAAACTCGGAACTGACCCCAACAATCCCGACAGTGACGGAGATGGAATACTGGATGGTCAGGAGCGAAATTTGGGAACTGACCCCAACAATCCCGACAGTGATGGAGATGGGATAAGTGATGGAGAAGAGGTGAGGCAAGGGACCGATCCAGGTGATTCCGATACCGATAAAGATGGAGTGCCAGACGGAAAAGATAAGACACCATGGGGAGATGGTGGGGTAATGCTCTCGAATACAGATTCCGATGGAGATGGACTAACGGACGCAGAAGAAATAAAACTCGGAACTGACCCCAACAATCCCGATAGTGATGGAGATGGACTAACGGACGCAGAAGAAATAAAACTCGGAACTGACCCCAACAATCCCGATAGTGATGGAGACGGAATTCCAGATGGCACCGAAAAAAAACTCGGAACAGATCTACTCAGTACTGATTCGGATCAGGATGGAATATCGGATGCGGAAGAATACCGCTTAGGATTGGATTCAACCAATCCCGATAGTGATAATGACGGCATTCCCGATATCATCGAACTTCGAGAGAGGACTTTTTTGCCCATAGACCCCTGTGAATTTGATGGTAGCCCTGGAGAAGATGAAATTTGGTGGAATGGAGAAAAAACAGAATACCAAATTCCTTATTATCTTCCTTTTACTTTGGTTTCGGTAGTCCAAAAAACATATCAAGGCGAGCAGTGTGTAACCCTGAGAAAAAAAGAATGGATTTTTAACCCTGGATGGTCACTGGCAATTCTTCTTGTGCCACTGATTTTTTGGTGGAAAAAAAGATAGCAAGCGACAAGCTCACAAGCCTACAAGCCGACAAACTATTAGCGATTAGCTATAGTCCTACAGATCAATAGGCTACCTCCCCCTGATAAAAGGGGATCGGGGGGTTATATTAGTCCCAACCGCGAGTTTACTCGTGGTTTTTTGCCAGAGGCAAAAAGATGACAAATTGTAAGTTGTCGGCCCCGTAATGAGTAACTGGTAACTGGTTTCTGTAATTTTTGTTGACTTTTGGTTTAAAACTCTATAGAAACATATGCGGTCTTACTAACCCTTGGGCCATCTATTAATTTTGCACAAAATATGCACCAAGCAGCAAAGAGCTCCGCTCAATGCGTGGCAGTGATCGGCACGCAATGGGGAGATGAAGGAAAAGGAAAATTTATAGATGCACTTTCGAGTCAGTTTGATGTTATCTGCCGATCGGCTGGTGGAGCCAATGCTGGACATACGGTATATGCCGAAGAAAAAAAATATATATTTCATTTGTTACCCTCAGGACTGTTACATCCGAATACCACGGGAATTATCGGCAACGGGTGTGTGGTAGACGTCAATGCACTGGTAGAAGAAATCGAGACACTCCAGATCCAAGGACTGAATCTAGAAAATCGGATAAAATTATCACTTCGATCGCATTTGATCTTGGAATACCACAAAAAAATTGACCAAGAACAAGAACGGCGAAAAGGTGATAGAAAAATCGGAACCACAGGTCGTGGTATCGGACCAGCTTACAGTGATAAATTTGCTCGTATAGGTATCCGTGCCGAAGACATTTTAGACAAAGAACTTCTGCGAGAAAAAATCGAAAAAAATGTCACTTGGCATAAAAATTTATGGGGAATAGATATTTCAGCATCGGAAGAATACGAACGAATAATGGCCGTACGAGAAAAAATAAAACCTCTACTCGAAAATACGGGACGGTGGCTACGAGAAGAAATTTCTGCGGGGAAAAAGATACTTTTCGAAGGGGCCCAGGCGCATCATCTAGATGTAGACTATGGAACGTATCCGTTTGTAACCTCTGCATCAGTATCGGCTGGAGGAATTTTCACGGGCTTGGGCGTGCCACCGATGGCGTTGGGAGAAATTGTCGGCATTGCTAAGGCATATACCACACGAGTAGGAGAGGGTCCTTTTCCTACCGAGCTAAATAATGATCTGGAGGAAAAAATTCGAAAAATCGGGCGAGAATTTGGAGCGACTACAGGGCGTCCACGGCGCTGTGGATGGTTTGATGCAGTAATGGTCCGGGAATCAATAGTCGTAAACGGAATGACAAAAATAAATCTTACCAAATTGGATGTATTGACCGGTTTACCAGAAGTAAAAATCGCGAAAAAATATCGATTAGATGGCCAAGAAATTTTTACCATTCCCACTACCCGAAAAGCACTGGAAAAGCTAGAAATTGAATACGAAACACTTCCTGGCTGGACAGAACCACTGGGTGGGATTCGGTCGTGGGATACGCTGCCAAAAAATGCTCAAAAGTATATTGAAACCGTTGAGTCATTTTTGGAATGCCCGATATCAACCGTGGGAACCGGGGTAGATCGTAACGATTTAATTTTCCGCTAATTTTTTTACTACATGGATAAAACACAAATTTGGGAAGCGGTCATAAAAAGACTCGGAGAAAAACTTTCTCGGATGGAATTTGGTACTTGGTTTCGACGAGTACAAGTGCGAGAAATTTCTGGTGGCGCCATGCTTATTTCTTGCCCAACGGAAATGAATAAAAATTGGCTAGAAAATAAATATGCCAACATTATTTTGACTAATGTACAAAAGGTGTGTCCTGAGATTCAGCATGTGTATTTTGAGGTGGATCTTACACTAGCGGATAAAAAAAATGTGGTGTCGGAGCAGATTTTTGAACCCACAAAAGCGCCCAGAAAAATGCCCAATCGTCCAGAGGTAAGACTCGAAGAAGGCATAGAATCTCGTGTGGTACAGCCAAAATTCACGCTACAAAACTTTGTCGTGGGTGATGAAAATAGATTTGCTCACGCCGCCACACAAACCGTGGCCGATACGTCTATCAGTAGTCCAAAAAAATATAATCCGCTCTTTATTTATGGTGGAGTGGGTCTAGGAAAAACACATCTACTGCAGGGTTTGGCCAATGAAATTATTCGAAAACATCCAGAGGCAAAGGTGGTGTACACCACTTCTGAGCGATTTATCAACGAAATCGTAGCCGCCGCAAAAAATCGAAGATTGGACGATTTCCGTAAAAAATATCGCCGTATAGATACACTCGTTATCGATGACATTCAATTTTTTGAAGACAAAGAAAAAACCCAGGAAGAACTTTTTAATACTTTTAATGATTTGTACGAATTTAATAAACAGATTGTTTTTTCCGCTGATCGTGCCCCATCACAACTAAACGGAATATCCCAAAGACTTGGCTCTCGGATGGAATGGGGATTGATTGTTGATATACAAATGCCGGGATACGAAACTCGCCTAGCGATTGTAGCCGAAAAAGCCCGATCTATGGGACTAGTACTGCCAAATGATGTGTTGGAATTCATCGCTATCAATACCCGAAGGCATCTACGGGAAATGGAAACTGTGTTACATAAAATTGACGCGGAAATAGAAATTTCGGGCATTTCTCCCACAGTGCCTTCAGTAGCAAAAATTTTCCGAAAAACTAATCCCGAAGAACCGGTAATAACCGATATAAACGCTGCCAAAAAAGGATTGGTGCGGAGCGTCGATGATGTCATCACGGCGGTAAGTGAATATTTCCAAATTCCCGCAACAGATCTAATGGGATTATCGCGGAAAAAAGAAATCATCGTTCCCAGGCAAATAATTTGGCTTTTTTGCAAAGAAACACTACACATGAGTTATGATGCCATTGGTCGTTATTTCAAAGGGAAAAATCACACAACCATCATGCATGGAGTAAAAAAAGTAGAAGAAATGTCTCGAAACGATACCGCCATGGCACGGCATTTACACGCCATCCGAAAAGAACTGGGAGTACAGAATTAGATGGTCAGATAGTTAGATAGTAATACAAGTGATTAGCCCTAACCGCAAGATTCCCCCGTAGTTTTTGGCCGAAGGCAAAAAGATGATCCTCTTCGATAAGGATGCAAGAGAGCTTATATACCAAAACCCCTCCGTATTTTTGAGGAGGATTTTTTGGCTTGTACTGGCTTGATTTAATAATTTCAAAGAAATTATAAAGCAGAAAACAGGCGTTTTTGTTTTGGTGAAGCCCAAAGCAACTAGACAATATCAAACGCTTAAAATTCCATTTTAAGCGTTTGAGTATAAAATTTCCGCAAAATTACTGGTTGGCGTTTTGTCGTTCTACTCTTTTTTCCTTCCGTTCTTGTATTTTTTCTTTGTGACTTTCACGTCGCTCTTGTACTTTTTCTTTGTGTGCTGCTCTCCGTTCTTTTATTTTCTCTTTTCGTTCAGCGCGTTGTTCTTTAATATCGGCTCGTATTTTTTTATGTTTTTCTTTCACGACCTTTTTGGCTTCTTTTCGAGTCATTTCTCCGCTTTGTACTTTTTCTTTCAATTTCGCTCGTTGTGCTTTTAGCGTATTGCGACGTTCTTTAATGTTAGCTTTCACCTTGTCCCATCGTGCCTGTATCGTTTCGGCTCGTTCGGGGTTTTTTTCTGCGATTTTTTGAATTTTAGCCTGTATGCGTTCGGTTTTTTTGGCAAAAAGTGCTTCTTTTTTCGCGCGGATATTTTCGATTTTTTCGGCCCATAAGGCTTGCGCATCTTCTTTGGTCATTTCCCCATTTTTCACTTGCTCTCGAATTGTTTCTCGTTCGGATTTAAGTGCCTTTATTTCAGCACGAATACTGGCAACAGTCACATCAGACTCTTCGGCGGTTACCAGGCTAGGAATCATAAAAAGTGATAGTAAAAAAACAGCAATAAAATTTTTCATGTTATCAAAAAGATTAAAAAATACGGTACATATAGTCATACGAATACATGACTATATTTCTTGCAAATATTACAAGTCGAGTGATGAAAGTTCATCAATTGCTTCATCTACCGATGCTTCTTCTTCCATCATAACATCTGCTTCGGTATTGGCAGCCTCCTCTTCCGCTTCAGCTGTCATGGCATCGGTTTCGGTCATAGTGACCTCTTCCTCTACCTCAGTCATCATGGCGGAGTCATCGTTATTAGTAGTAGTATCACGCTGACATCCAGCTAAAAATACCGCAGAAAAAATAAGGAGCGATAATAGGGTATATGTTTTTTTCATGAACATAAAGGGTTAAAAAACACTCAGAATTCTAAAACGGAAAAAATAAAAGTAAAGAATAAAGAAGTGACGGGACTAGACCAATCTAATGTTGGTAAAGTGAGGAAAAGCATGGGCAAGGAAAAATCTTTCTCTTTCATAGTGAGAAAAGTTATGAAGAAAACAAGAGATATTAAGAAAACTTTTTAAGTTATGGTA
>Ga0209562_1000206_pt1 | contig 24303 bp, 19 predicted proteins | sample WorMetvacBELIZE2_FD_187399 | JGI IMG/M metagenome (GOLD analysis project Ga0209562, IMG submission 187399) | Marine gutless worms symbiont microbial communities from Max Planck institute for Marine Microbiology, Germany - Olavius vacuus BELIZE.2... | ecosystem: Host-associated > Annelida >... | reverse complement strand
TTTCTCTTCCTAACCGAGCTCTTTGAATCTTTCTACGAGATAAGGTCCCCCCCTTCCTTAGTTCTATAATTTAAGTTAGGTATACTTCGGGGAGCAGCATGAATCGTGCTCTGCAGTGTCTCCCTTTTTTTCAGAATTTTTTGGAGGAACGCGGTTTCGAGACTGAAATTCCCCTTTCATCGAAAAAAAAATTTTAAGGTGCTTGACATTGTTGTTACGTAATTTTTAGGAAGTTAGGGATTAATTTCTCAATAAAGATTTAGAATAGAACAGGGGTTTGGGACTTTGAAGAGGCAGTTCAGATTTTTTCGAGCGAGCTAAGCGAGCTATATGACGAGAATGAAGGTTGAGGTTCAATTGCGATTGCATCTGACGAGATTCCACTCGACATGATTTTAACGATGCATTGGAATGGACGGGGGAGAGAGATCACCTCTTCTCTTCGTTGAGCCGACCCTCATCATCCCACTCTCTACACCTACATTGTCCTCCCGTCTTGTAGACTTTTTCTGTAGCCAACCTACCATTGTCATGATAGCGTTGGTGTGTCCCGATAGGGACATCTCGATCATACTCCCCCCTATCTATCAATACTCCCTTGGGGTTCCATATGAGATCCCATCCCTGCCTTTGACCTTTTGTGAAATGACACTCTCTTTTTTTTTGTTGATTGGGCCAGTAGAGCACTCCTTTTCCCTCTAGGAGCCCCTGGTGGTAGGATAAGGTGGTCCTAGGTTGACCATTTTCATAATAATGCTCTTGTATTCCTTCTAATTTCCCCTCTTTATACCTTTCTACGCTGTACAGGTTCCCGGACAGGTAATAACGCTTGCTCTTTCCCTCGGGGCGATCCTCAGCAAACCATGTTTCTGAGAGGCATTTTCCCTCTCTGCTGAAAGATTTTGAAGGGCCATGCCGTTTTCCTCCCTTATAATAGCATTCCATCTGGAGAGATCCTGTGGGGTAGTAGAAGTGACATTGTCCTTCCAGTCGTTTCTGTGTTTGAAAATAGACGATGCGGTAATTTTGATTTTCCCATCGGAGGATGTGCAGAGAGGGATCCCTATTGTTGGCAAGCGAAGCGGGAATGAGGGGGGGGGCAAATTTCTCTTGAATGTGAATTCCTAATTCGGGATCGATGATGATCAGGGAAACATGGTCAAAAAGGTAAGATTCTTTTAACATAAAAACCTTTTGGTGACATCCGAGTAACTGTGGGAGAGTGTTTGCAAGAAAAGCACTCTTTGAATAGCCTCCCCGAAGGGATGAGTCTCATCCTTTTTAGCCTCTTCCTTCAACAGAGGTTGCCAAATCTTCCATAGGGGAAGAAAAATGTGTCGGTAGGATGGTTCCTGCTCCAACTCGCATTCTTGCAGAGCATATCGTTCAGGGAGATAGGGTTGGGAGAAATCCTTTCTATATCGATCTAGTAGGGTTTGACAGAGGGACAGAACATGTTGAATACTTTCGTGAAGTTCTTCAATCTTTTTTCGAACGGAAGAGGGGGGGAGGGGATAGAGATGCATTTGTTCGAGAAGGGAGTGGACGTAGGAGGAGAGGTCCCAACTCTTAGAAAGATATTTTGAACAGACCGACTTCAAACTATCTTCCTTAAACCCCTCAAAGAGAAGCCCTCCTTCCGTGGCATTGACAAAGAGGGTCTCCGGGTGGTCTCTGGCAAAGGAGGTCGACCACTCTCTGCCCATCAAAAAATCGGGACGAGAAAGCACTTTTCGCCCAAAGCGATCTAAGCAGGGGAAATTGTCCACCCGTTTCGTGCGGGGATGTTCATCGAAGTGTGCCGCACCGGGTGTATAGACCTGATCATGCAGGACACATCCGTCCATGCCTGTCATGATGATGGGATCACATCCGAGGAAATGGGCGATATGCAGAGCAAAGGTCAACACATTCCATCCTGGCTCGAAGGGTAGAAGATCTATCCCTAACTGAGAAGTAAACCAACGATGCAAGGGGTAGGTGTCATTCTCCCCCATACAGATTCGTTCTCCATGAATGCGCGTAAATAGGGTAGAGGAGAGTTGGCTTTGGTAAAAAATGGGGAGGTGGAAATTTCGGCATCTCAAAAACCTTTCGGGAGGGGGCTCAGGGTCTAGTAGCGCTCCAAAGTGGAGTTCGATCCCCGCCTCTTCCAAAGGGTTTAGTGCAGAACCGACTCCAAACATTATCGCTCGATGAGATAGGGAACGGAGCAGAGGCAGCTGTTTTTCAAGGGAAGGTCCCGCCCCGCAGATGATGGCTGGGATCTGTCGACATGTTCCCTGAAGCGATCGACCATCCTTGATCTTGTCCACATTTAGTAAATTGGTGAAGAGATTATGCGCATGAATTACCCCATAATCCCGGTATTGGCACATTGTGAGCTCGATCCCCTGTTGCAAATGGAGGAGAAGAACGTATAACCACTCAGTGCGTTTTCTCCACCTGTCTGTTTTGGTAGAAGAGGCCAGAAACCCGAAGGAGAGATAGAGATGAGACCAAATGAGCTTTTTAAGTTCCTCTTCGACCGCCTGTCCCAAAAAGTGTAGGCGAATCTGAGGATGGGGAGGATATTGTAAAAGTGTTTGATATGTTTCGGGGTGATCTTCTAGGATGATGAGTTGGCTTTCTGGATGTTGACTTAACCAACGCATGACCGTCGGCACCTCCTCCTGATCGCATCCATAGAGGTAGAGGAGATCAACGCCCTGCTTTAGGGGGGGGTGGGAAAGCTGATCGAGAGAAAAATCCTGATGGGAAGGGCTTATACCTTGGCCTGTAGCAAGTCTGTCTGACATGTTAACACCTGGAATGAAGGGAAATGATCTTGATAATGTTGTTCCCCTGAGTGGAGATCTTTCCAAGAAAAGATTTGCCGATCCTGGTTCACTAGCCCAAGAAATGGGGCTTTGGCGAACAGGTTATACCCGATTAGTTGGCCAAACATCGCATGGCGCAAGGGTACCGCTTTACACTCTATGAGCAAAAGAGGTTGCAACGTCTGACTAAAGCAGAGAAGGTCAAACCGTTTACGGGTAGAACCCTCCCCCCCCTCCATCTGCACATGATCTAGTCCAGACACTCTTTTCTCTACGGAGATCAAAGAGCTGGGGTAACCCAAGCATTGGATCATATAGTGGATCAACTTTTGGCGCACTCCCTCTTCCGGAGTGAGGAGGACCCACTCTTTTCTGAGGATATCATATATTCGCCTACTCAATTGACATCACCCCGTAACTCTGGTCATGCCTCCGATAGATGACCTTCAACCTCTGTTCCTCTTCCGAACGAAAAATTAAGAAACGGTCTCCGGATAGTTCCATCTTCATGACGGCTTCCTGCAAAGTGCATATTTTCAAGGGACGCGCTTTCTCTTTGACCACTCGAGGGGCAAACGATTTCTCTATCAGAGCGGGACTTTCCTCTTCCTCTTGACTTTCCTTTTCTTCCTGCGTCGTCTCCAATATTTTCACGCCCATTTCCCCATGGGGCATTCTCTTCCTAGAGTGATAATCGTGGATGCGCCCTTTCCACTTTCTCAACTTAGATTTCAGTCGTTCAAGAGCTTTGTCGACGGAAGCATACATATCCTCCGTGACCGCCCTGACCTTCACCTTGAGGTGAGCGAAGTGGAGGATGACGTCGATGATATGGTCCCGTTTTTGGACTTCGACCCGCACGTGAATATGCACTACCTGCTCTGCAAATCTTTCCAATTTGTACAGCCGGCTTTCGATATACTCCTGGATGGATTTTGTGACATGCACATGTTTACCCACGACCGAGATAGAGTACTCTCGTTCTTGACCCCGCTCTCGACATGGATTGGTAGGTTGAGACATAAGCACCACCCCTTAGATTCTAGACGATTGATTCAGCAATAACCCTGCACACCCCCCTCTATTCGCACCCCGATCCCGCGGAGCTCGAAGGGGGCCGAAGACTACACCTGTCTTCGCCGGGGGATCATGCCTGTTGTATGATTTAAATGCACCCATTTGTTGAAAATTTCATTTTGCCTGTCGTTCTGACACACATCCGCCTCGGCTGACCGGATGGATGCACATCGCCCCCCTTTTTCGATCAGGTCAAATTAAGATGTGGGAGAGAGAGCGGGTTGTAGGGGGGAATATTGCGGTTCCCACATCATTTGTTCGATCGTTCCCTCTAGGTCATGAGGTGGGGAAGCACACATTCCATGATCGATCGCATACTTGCCTACCGCAACAGCAATCGCATAGCTTACTTTGCGTACCTGGCTGAGCGTAGGAAATAAGGCCCCGTGGGGATCCTTTAACAGAGGGGCAAATCGACTTAATACTTGCGCTGCTCTCAAAAACATCGCATTTGTCACTTTGGTGGCTCGAGAGGCGATCACACCCAAACCCATCCCGGGGAAGACAAACATGTTATTACATTGCCCAATGGGATAAATATGTCCGGCGTAAGAGACAGACGGGAAGGGGCTTCCCGTTGCAACCAGCGCCTGTCCTTCTGTCCATTCCATCAACTGTTGAGGATGGGCCTCTGACTTTGAAATAGGGTTAGAGAGGGGGAAGATGATGGGACGTTCGACATGTCTCTTCATCTCTGAGACAATCTCCTGAGTAAAAGCGCCCGACACGGTTGAGGTGCCGATCAAGATCGTGGGATGGACATGACGAACCACCTCACTTAGGGTGATATGATTGGGCGAATTTATCTCCCACCCTTTGAGTTGTTCATATTTCTGTGCGAATCTTTTCTTGAGCTCATCCATACGTTCAACATGCGTGTGTGCCAACCCCTCCCTACCCAGTACAAAAATCTTCTTTTTGGCTTCTTCTTCATCTGTTCCCTCCTCACGCATTGCTTGCACAAGTAGATCGGCAATACCGATTCCTGCAGAACCTGCTCCGAAGAGGACGATTCTTTGCTGTTGCATTTTCTGATTCATCCTCTGCAAAGCAGCCAATATCCCCGCAACGACTACTCCGGCCGTGCCTTGAATGTCATCATTAAAGCAACACAGTTGATCTTGATAGTGGTTTAGCAGAGGAGTGGCATTGGACTTTGAGAAGTCTTCCCATTGTAGCAGCACATGGGGATATCGCTTGGTCAAGGCGCACACAAATTGCTCGATGAATGCTTCATAAGGTTTGCCGGTAATGCGCGGGTGTTTCCATCCCAGATATTGTGGATCTTCTAGGAGTGTTTGATTATTCGTTCCCACGTCGATATAGATAGGGAGGGTCCAGGATGGGTGAATCCCGCCGAAGAGCGTATATAGGGCCAACTTGCCTATGGAGATGGTCATCCCTCCACATCCCAGGTCCCCTAGTCCTAGGATACGTTCACCGTCGGTAACGACGGCTACAGCGACCTCTTCCTGAGGAAAGCTTTTGATCATCATTTCCATCCTCTCTCTATCGGGATAGGACAGAAATAGGCCTCGAGGGGACATACATAGTGCGCTATATTGTTTGGCCGCCTCTCCAACCACTGGAGTGTAGATGCAGGGCAACATTTCTTCTAGATGTTCCCAAACCAACCGAAAAAACAGCACCTCATTATGTTGTCGCAGTTCCATTAAGAAGCGATATTTCATTAGATCATTGGGTAATTGTTGAAGGTGAACATAATGCTGTTCGACCTGCTCTTTCAGGTCCAATACACGATGAGGGAGAAGGGCTTCACATCCCAATTGTTTTCTTTCCTCGCGAGTGAATGCGGAACCTTTGTTCAAAAAGGGGTGAGTCAACATATGTTTCGTGCTGGGGGGATGTGTGGAGGACATTCGTTGATCGATGGAGGGTGAACCAACAATATTCCGCATGTTTAAATACTCCTTTTCATTGAGGTGATCATGGGTTAACGACCTATTTGTCAACCAGCTTCTACTGCGCCCATCGCCGATCCGCAACTGTACTCAACGCGAAACCGCAGAGACACCCCCATCTTTGACGGGGAGAGCCGCCCTTGCCTTGTTGCGTTCGCGTGGCACAAAATTTCTCATATTGCAATCATAGATGATGCATTCTTTGACGTTGATAAGGATTTTCGTGGGGGTTATTCGTGATGGGGACAACGGAACCGCCCTTCTCCGCGTGGTGACGTCCGCACCCCACGACGACAAGCGCGACGAATAAACACAACATACTATAAAACCATCGCACAGACATGACCTCTCGTTCTACTTTCCTAACTGAAGGTTGCCCTTGCGCACACACCGACCCCCCCTCATACTCCATAGAGCAAGGAAACGCATCCCCCTCGCAAAGGAATGTCCAAAGAGCCCACTGTACCATAGTGAAGAGATTGTGTCACAATCTCATTTTCCTGATCTGCAAACCATTCCAGGCCCATCCGTTTCTAGGATGACATGTCAGCCGCATTTTTATGTAAAAAATCATAAAGTGGGTATTCACAAATTTACCGTCGTTCAATGACAAGGAAGGTGGGAAAGGCCGTTCGTTAGTCCATGTCTTTTTTCTGTTGAAAAGACAAGTGATTTGTTGAAAGATGTTGAACTATAAGGAGTTGAATCGGGCTTTTTTTCAGAGTCGATGAGTAACGTTGCGGGTTGTCTCCTTATGATGAAAAAAGTGGATGAAATGGTGCCAAGGCAGAGGGGGACGAAAAGCGTGAGGGATGTAGCTGAATCGATGACAACAAGACGGAGGGGAGGAGAAAAATCCGTGAACAAAGGTAAAGAAAATTACAAAAGTGTATCGGGGGAAGAAGACCAAGTCGGGAGGATCTTGTCAGAATGCGTTCATAGAACACGCGTTCACGGGGGTAGCGGAATAAACCGATACCCCTCCTTCTTTGTAGCCAGCAAACCCCCACTAGACCTAAGACCGTTGCATAACTTCCCTTAGAGCTTGTCGTTGACCATCAAGCTATGCAGTACAACGAATAATAGAACAGAAGGGAATGCATCTAACTCATTTTCAGTGAAAGCATTATAACAATTTGGATTCCCCGCTTGTATTCCCTTGGTTTTTAGCATCAATCTGATAAATCGGAGGTTATGCAACGGTCTTGACCTTCCATTTTTCACTTTCTCGAAACCGCGTTCTTCCAAAAAATTCTGAAAAGAAAGGAGACACTGTAGAGCACGACTCACGCTGCCCCCCGAAGTATACCCAACTTAAATTACAGAACTAAGGAAGGGGGAGACCTTATCTCGTAAAGATTCAAAGAGTTCGGTTAGGAAAAGAAACACATTTTTCGACCTTTATTGCAAGGTGACGGCTACGGTTATCAACCTTTCGATCGGTCTAGCTCCCCAAGTCGATTGACTTTCTAAAGAAATTTTTCTGAGTATCACATTTAAGACCGTTATATAACTTTCCTTAGAGCTTGTCGTTGATTACCAGGCCATGTGGCACAACGAAAACAGAAAAGAGGAAAAATATGTATAAGCAATTTATAATGAAGAACTTAAGACCGTAAATTTTGGGTCCTTCGCTTGAATTCTCATGGTTTTTCACATTAAGTTGGTCAATCAGAGGTTATGCAACGGTTTTCATTTAAGTATCACACAGGAACGAAGAATCCTTTCAGCCAAGTTATTCGTAGGTTCGACTCCCTATTCATAAAGAAAGGTCTACAGATGTGAAAAACATTTCATAAAGATTGCGGGCTAAGGATGTGCTTTGACGGACTTTCGCCTTTTCCGCCGCAAACATTAAGAATCGCTCTAATGTTTTCGATGGGATCTTTTGTCTCTCTTATAACTCTTCTCTAGAAAATTTTCCCGCTTTGTGGCCCTGTTGAAAAATGGGAAGGCAGTGATAAAAACCTTCGAAACTGGCCTAAAATAAAATGGCCGATCTACATCACAAATCACTGAAAATAAAAAATAATGCAATTTAAAGCCTCCTATTGACGATTCAGTGCATATAGACCACTTGCATCGAAATGCGATTTTCTCAACACTCCCTTTGTGTTCGTACCACAATGCAAATATCTTCCCTAATAAGACCGTTGCATAACCTCTGGTTGGTCGAATTTATGTGAGAAACCATAAGAATTCAAGTGAAAAATCCGAGATTTGCAACCATCATAAGATGTTCATTACAAATGATTTGGATATATTTCCTTTTTTCTCTATTTCCGCTGTGTTACACCAACTACGCATTCCAAGAGAAGTTATGCATTATGCAACGGTCTTACTTGATGCAATTGAACGGATGTAACAGATTCTTCAAAAATTTTTCTATGACAGCCCGAACACTCTTCTAAAAAAAGATCTACGTTCTTAGTGACCCCATCCTAGGAATAGAGTGTCCCTATGTGGACAGGATGACCAAACTGATCCCCTGGGCTTTCTACCTGTGGGTCTAGAAGATTGGCCCCCACGAAAAGGATCTTGTGATGGAGGTTTGGAACTGTTTCTGCTACTGGTCTTAAGTTTTTCTTTGAGGGCCTGATTTACTTTTTCTAGCTGAGCACATCCTTATTCCAGCTGAGCAGTTCTTTCTTTCCACTGAGCACATTCCTGCTTCGAGATGATAAAACTTTTCTACAAATAGAGAGCTTTACTCCCTCTTTCTTGACCAACTCTTTTCTTCGCCATCTGGGCAGCCCTCCAAAGTTAACCTTCCTAAACCAAAGAACCACAGTATGTAACAAAAAATTTTTTTCGTCTTCCTTTAGAAAATTTGACAAGAGTAACAAGGATTGAGGCTCGGTTAGTGCTATTTACTGATCGAAACCAAAAGAACACCAGACTGGCCGAATATCTCAGATCGATTTGCTATCCCTGTGAACGCATACTGCTGATGACATGCTCCTCCTGGCTACTCAAGAGACAGAACAACCAACTAACCAAGTTTCAAAAATACTCGTACCTTCTTCCATCATAATTAACCCTTTGTCCCTCAACTGACTCCAATCAGACTCGTCTAACACTTTCGCGAAGCCTCCGTTCACAACTCTTTTGCACAATTCATGCTTAGTAGACATATCGTCTTCTTCATCCTTAATACTCTTTAATAAACTCTCAATGATCCTCACACAAACCACCTGAAACAACTCAGTTTCTCTTAAAAGTCGCAACTCATATTGTAATCGGGAATCCCTCTCCTCCTTTTGGAGTGTAAGACCATTGTCTTCACTCACACGAATAGCCTCATACACCCATTCTGTCCGCGAAACGAGAGAGGACACCTCATCCCTGCGAGGACAAAACATCCGATTTATGAAAGCTACGGCATTGATATACGCCTCATTTTGCGTTCTCTCATTCACTATCTTTCCCATCAACCGCGGGATGCTCTCTTTAAAACTTCCATCTTCGTGTGCTCTGCGTCCTATCACTCCCCCCCACAAAAAGTGGGAGAACACGTCGAAGTCTTTTTCATTGAACAATCTTTTATTACGAACAATCTTTAGTACACGCTTAACAACTTGCACACCAAACCGCAGGTCTTGCTTTTTTCTGACGCACCAAGCAAGCAATTCAGCAAGACTCGTATCCCCATCTTCCGCAGAAGGGCCGTCCTTAAACAACGCATCTATTCCTTTTGAGAAAGTAATCAAGGCTATAAAATCGAAAGGGTCACTCCCAAAACTATCTATCTGCTCTTCGAGGTATTGTGTTGCCTTTGCCAGACATTGCTCAAATGCATTCTCGTCTTTAACCACGTTTGTCATGCCATCCTTGCTATCAATAGGTTGCCGCCTCCACTGAAAACTCGTATCCAAGAAAGCCTCTACGTTGATCTCTCCCCTGTGCAACTGATGTTCTAAATGTGTTATAAGCCTTTTATCCTCCAATGATTTTAGCTCTTCTAAAGCGTTGTCCTCTTCGGCAAAATGCTTTTGCATATCCGACCACTTTCTCAGAACGGAGGATTGAGCGCGAATCTTCTGTATACAAGGACCCCCTACAACTAGCCGATCCGGTGTACAGCACCTCTCCACGTACTCATAGAACTTCTCTATGTGCTTCTCCTTTTCAGGAGTCACCTCCTTATCTATCTCCCTCAAAAGAGGTCGACTATCTGAAGGGCATTTTTTGAGAATCTCATAAAGTTCCTCAGCAGAACTAGTCATGTTCTGGTGAAGGCTCAGTACACTAGCCACTAATCCCTCCAACTTGTCAACAATACGTCCGCTGTCTTTGTCTCCGGACTTTAGGCAACTCCGGAATCTTGCTATCTGCGTATCGCCCCCCGCGATGAACATTTTAGACATTCTGCCTGTCAAACGTGCCAAACAAACAACCCCATCAGGTAGTCCTCCCCGATCGAAGGCCACTGATTGCGATTCCACATCTTCCTCCATCGTCTCAAGAGTTTTGAGGAAGTGTCGGGCCCTTTGAACGTCTTGCGTATGAACAGGACGATTATCAATGAATTCTATAATCTTCAACATCCCCAAGCTCTTCACCATAAACGCTGATAGTGCAGACTGAAAGCCGAGCAGGTTTGTCTCAAGAAGATCATATTGATCCACAATCTTTCTTAAATTCTCAACCTCTTCTTCACAACCTACAGATGCGCTCGGAACACCCTTTTTCCGCTTCGTCAATCTCTTATTTTTTGTCTTATGGGAACTCGAGTCTGCCTCCTCCTGATCTGATTTCGATTTAAACACAACATGCCTCCCTCTTTCCACCTCCTTCTTCCTTGGCCTCATCTCAGCTATCTTGTCCGTTATAGGGCGCAAATTTTCAACTGCGTTCATCAAATGTTGACAAAATTCTAGATCGGCCTCTTGCAAACCACGACTTTGGCGCAAATTTTCCATGTTCTCAGGAACAAAAATACAGGCAATGCACATGATCTTTCCATCACCACAAATATCAGCGCTGAGTTGCCTAAGTCGGTTCGGAAGTGATTCAAATATGCCTCGAATTAGTGCTTGAATGGACTTGTCAAGGAACACGCTTCCTGCATGAGCGTTCATCATAAAGGGACAATCCTCATGCAACTGTTTAAGACCTTTGTCGTTCAAACCTCCGCCGTAGCTATTCAAAAAGCTAACGGCACGATTGAAATTTGGTTTTGTTGGCAGAGTCTCCAAACTCATTGTGAAAAACTTCCTGCTAGTACAAATAAACTGGCCCTGAGCGTATCGCATTTTCTAACTTTAAGACGAGTAAAATTTTAAATTTAGCAAAAAAAATGTTATGCAAAGTTTGATCTTGCCAGGCTTGTTCAAATACATTCCTAATTTGTACGCGTTCACGGGGGTAACAAATCAATCTGAAATATTCGGCCACACCGGTATTCTTTTGGTTTCGGTCGTATGCGTTCATGGAGGATGCGTCGTACGAATCTGCCTCCAATTTAAGTACGCGTTCGCGGGGGTAACGGAATACACCTATGCCCTTCCTTCTTCGTAACTAGCAAACCACCACTAGACCTTCCATGTTTCACTTTCTCGAAACCGCATTCTTCCAAAAAATTCTGAAAAGAAGGGAGGCACCGTAGAACACGACTCACGCTGCCCCCGAAGTATACCTAACTTAAATTACAGAACTAAGGAAGGGGGGACCTTATCTCGTAGAAGGATTCAAAGAGCTCGGTTAGGAAGAGAAACATATTTTTCGATCTTTGTTGCAAAGTGACGGCTACGGTCATCAACCTTTCGATCAGTCTAGCTCCCCAAGTCGATTGACTTTCTAAGGAAATTTTTCTGAGTATCACATCTTAAGTATCATACGGGAATGAAGAGTTCTTTCAGTCAAGTTATTCGTAGGTTCGACTCCCTCTTCATGAAGAAAGGTCCATAGATGTGAAAAACATTTCAACAGATTACGGGCTAAGGATTTACTTTGACGAACTTTTGCCTTTTCCGCTGCAAATATAAGAATCGTTCTAATGTTAAGACCGTTGCATAACTTCTCTTGGAATTCGTCGTTGACTACCAAACTAAGGCCATTGCATAATTTTCCTTAGAGCTTATCTATGTTCAAATCATTTGTAATAAATATCTTATGATGATTACAAATCTCGGATTTCTCACTCGAATTCTTATGGTTTTTCACATAAAGTCGACCAACCAGAGGTTATGCAACGGTCTTATGTTTTCGATAGGATCTTTTGCCCTCTCCTGTCACTCTTCTCTCGTCTGAAGGTATTCGCGTGCATTCGGACAGTCGGCTGAGCTGGAGTTTGCGTAACGACTTCTTTTTTTTTCGTAAATTTAAAATTTTACTTGTCTTAATCTAGAGAAGTGTGTCACCATTCGGGATGGTTTGCTTTTATTGACTTTAACGAGGAGATTTTCACGATGAGTCCATCAAGTCCATCAATCGTGCCCGGGGGTGATGCTAGTTCGTCTAAGTTCGTTTGCACAAGGAGCCCGTTGGCTCAAGAGGGTATTCCAGAGGAGGTGCACACAGTGCTTAGTAGGCTTGGTGATTTAATGCTTGATGAGGTGATTTCTTTGTGCATCAAGGCTAAGGATGCTAAGTTCAGTGAAATGGTTTTGACACATTCGCAGGAAGTACAAGGGAAAAAACACTGCCTTTTTACTAAGGAAGGGACTAAACGCCTCGAGGAGGCACTGAGAAAACAGGACAGAAACAAATTGGCAAAGAGTTTGGGGCGCGCTATGGAGAATCTTCGTTCTGAGATGAAGAAGACGGTTGTGAGCCTTTCGCCCTCGAGGAAAGTTGACGTCTCTTTGCCTTTGTCTTGGCAAAGTTGGGAGGACGTTTGTCGGCATTCACCTGTGGATTTTACGAGAAAGGGAGAGGATGTTGAGAACTTTCTGAAGTCTGAGGTGGGATTGTCTCCGGTTCGACTGAAAAATCTTTTTCTTGAGGCAATGAAGGGTGTGATAATGGGTTGTGTGGCGTTGCAGGTCGTGAGGCACCTTGAGGCTTCCTTCACTTATTTGGGTGGTGCTGATAGCCTCGAGAAGGCCAGGGGTCGAATAGATGGCATCCAGCGGAAGATGGATCAGTTGAAGGGGTTGAGTGCGGGGGGGGAGAGTTCTGATGTATGTATCCGTTTAACAACTTATGAAGCCGAAATCTGTGAATGGGTGGCCGATGAACTTGATCTGCAGGCTAGGGATTTTAGGGAATTTTTCGCACAAAATGGCCTTAACCACATCGAGCAGGAAATGTATAGGATGGCCGAGGTTTTGAGAGGCTGTGGATCGGTGTCAATAGCGAAATCGGGAGGGCGTGGCTCTCGAGGAGAGTCCGTCAACCGTGGCCGGGATGTTTTAAGAGGGGCGGGTCAATTATTTGCAGGGGATACATGGAAGGAGATGTGCGGGGCATTTCAGACGATTTTCAGCCCACGCTTTAGGTCTGAATGGGGTGATTTTGACGGTTGTAAAAAGAATCTTGAAACTCAGGTTGGAGAAGTGCAAGAATGGTTGGGGCAAATGCAGACTTATTGCCAACATAGAGGTCGCATCAAAAAAGTTCTGGAGTTATTGGAGAATACAGGGCGCATACGATCTCGTGATGCAGCATTGTATCAACAAACTTGCACTGTACAGGCATTTCTGGACGAGGCAAAATATGCTTGGCTTTCCGGGACTGAATGTTTTCCCGTTCCGGCCTTGTGTTCGTCTTCGCCTGGGGCAGAGGCGGTAGCAGTTAAGTCCCTGAAAGAGTTGTTCAATGAGTGTATAGCGGGAGTAAAAGAATTCTGCGAAGGAAGTTTGAAGTGTCAGAATGGTTTTGAATTTATGAAGAATTTCCTCTTTCGTGAGAGCATAGTGGAGGCGATGGCTACTTCTTTCCCCCCCGGACCCCTTACAGGGGCACAGAAGGAGGTTTCCGGGGCTGAGGAGCTCCGCACGTTGTTTGCGTCTGTCGGCCCAGATGCTGAGAGTGATGAGTATTGTATGGCAGGTTGCCAAGATATTATTAAATTAGAGTTAAGAACTGTTGTGGAAGCTGAAGTGAAGTATCATCTTTCAGAAGAATGTATGGAGAAGTTATCCGATGTGGTACGGTACGGAAAAATAGGGGAGAGAGTGATCGAGCAGGCCGATTGTCATGGACAGCTCCCCCCCGCTTTGTTAAAAGGGGGTTTTCCTGGTGGGAAACAACGAAAGACACAGCAAGGGGGCAATGTGTGGGAATGGTTCCGTACTATGTCTGTAGAGCGAGAGGGCAGTTTGGCATGGGTCCATGTTGTGACTTTAGCATGGGAGCTTGTCAGCGAGTGGAATGATATGGGAGAGTGTATCGAGTCGATGAATGAGATGTGTAGGCTCCTCAGTGGTCTTTCGTGTATGGGTTGTGGTACAATCCACCCTCCGGTGGAATCCACTGATAAGCGCGGCGCATTGCAGCGAGCGTTAGAAAGGATGTCGGCAAGATTTAAGGGTGATTTCCTTTTGACAAGCAGACAAGAGATCGCAAAGTTATTGCTACTTGAAGTTAAGAAAAGGAGAGGAGCAGGGGCCTATGATATGCGACAACAAATGGAGCTACAACAAAAAGTTCTCCGTGGGGATGTGGGGAAAGACCTTGGAAAGCCTTACTTTGATCGATTGAGGGAAGAGGGGGTGTTGGTTGAGCGGCCAACAGTTGCATTCAGGCGAGTTGAGGAGACTGAGGCAGGACCTGTTGTAATACAAGCTGATCGAGAATCTGTTGCTTCTACTAGTGAATCACGAGAGTCTTCTGTGTCAAGAGAGTCTGATCAATTTGATCAAGCAGAACCGCCGTCACAGGTACGGGCAGATCAATCTGATCAAGCAGCACCGCCGTCACAGGTACGGGCAGAGCAGCTTGCTGCGGCACAGCCCGATGCGGCAGACCATCATGTGGTACAAGATGATCGAAGAGCTGTTGTTCTTTCTGCTGAATCACAAGGCGATCTTCCGTTAGACGATCCTTCGTTAGAGGATGAGGTAAGGCAGTTGTTAACGGCTTGTTTTGAAGGAGGGCAGGATGCGGCGGGGGCCGTGCAACATATGCAAGAGGAAGTAAAAGATTTCAACGCCATGTTTAAGGATATTGATCAGAGAAACTCTGTGGAGAATATTGGTGGAAATTGCTCCCTCGCTGGTTTGGCATCGCGTTTTCAGCGGTTATCCGAAGGACAGCCAGAGAGATATAAGGATATACGTATCTTGATCAGAGATGAATGTACTCGTTTTCTGAATCAGAATAGGTCAGATGAGAGGGTGAAGAAGTCGTTGAGAAACAGTATTGGTCAACTAACGAAGGACCACGCAACCGGGTGGTTGTCATCATGGTTTAAGTGGTCTAGTTAGACCTCGCGTTTTGGATTGTGGGGCCCTGGTTGTTGGGCCTCCTCCATTATTTGGGCGGTGGGTTGTTCTTCCCGTTCTCTGTCCGTTTTGTGCTGTGTTTGAAATCTTGGCAGTTCGTCATTGTGTTTTGGCAAGGTGCAGTCATCTTGTAGGGCGACAAGAGATGTCAACAAAAGGACCATTGCATGACTTCCCCTAGGGCTTGTCATCGGCCGCCGAACTGCGCAATACAACGGAAGTAGAAAAAGGAAACGCATTTGAGCCATTCGCAATAAAGATATTATAATGATCGCGAGTTTTGGGCTCTTCATTTGAATTCTCATAGTTTTGTACATAAAATCAGCCAATCAGAGGTGCGGTCTTTAGAAAAGAACGTATAGCCATCCATGTGGCTAAGGGTGATTGGTTTGGCCAGGATCTGTGTATTTCTTTAATTTTTTCAAATTTAAAATTTTATTTGTCTTAATTTTTGAAATGTAGCACACTCCGGCTCAGCTTGTTTTTTCCAACGTTAGCAAAAGGAGTTTTCTACGTGTCGACAGTATCGTTAGCTAGTCCGTCCGGTCCAGCTCGAGCGCCCACTTTGCTGAAATTTAAAGATAGGTCTGGGTTCTCTCAAGGTGATTGGGCATATGTGTTCTCCGATGAAGTTGTCGTAGAAGAGGCGCGACAACTTTCACCGCGATTATGGAAATTGTTTCTCCAGATCGCTGCTCTTAGTAGAGATTTGTCATGTGGAGTCCTGCTTCATGGAATGGCTGCAGATCATGCGGGGCACATGCAGGGGGAAGAAGACGATAGGGGCTTGTGCGTTTTCTCGGAAGGGGTGTACAAAACATTGCTAGATAGTAGAGAAGCTTACGGTGTGATCAACGCTGAAAAAATAAGAGAGATGTGTTCTGTGATATCCAAGGTGGTTCCTGGTGGGGCGGTAGGCGGGGGGGAGGTGAGCGGACTTGTCGGTACATATTTGAGGAAGTCAACCGCTTTTGAGACACATATTAGCCGTTTTTGGCCTTTTCTGAGGGATATTTCACTAACGGTTGAGCAACTTTTTCAAGTTACATCTTTTTCTTTGAAGGACATGCGTTTTAGCCGTGTTCGCTTTCCTAGGCAAGAGAAGGCACGGGCCCGTGGGTATATCTCATTGATTTCCAGTGCAATGAAAAGATTGGAATACCAAATGAATGAAGGGGAAGTGAGTCTACACGTATCATTAGCTCAGTTGGCAGTCTGTACAGTTAATTTTTCTAGCTTGGTTCGCAGGGTGGCTGGGGTAGTTTATAGAGATCTTAATTCTACTTATAGAGTAGGAACAGAGCGTCAAGAGCTACTGAAACGATTAGCCTGTGAAGCAAAGGTGGCTGAGGAGGGTTGTTTGAACCTTATCACTAAACTCGAAAAGGAAGGACGTTTAGGTGAGGTATGGGGGGGTTCATCTTTTGTGTGTGTATTTAGCGACGTAATGCTCGATAATCTGAAGAAGGTAGAAGAGTTCTGTATCCAATGGAAGAGGTGGTATGAAGAGACGAAGGAGTTTTCAGGGAGGGGGGATCTTAAGTGTGAGGCAAGTGTGTTTCCATGGGTTGATCAAATCTTAGGTCAGATAGCTAAGAGTAAGAAGCTTGCTGACAAAATGAGGGAGGCAGCATGGCGAAGTCAGCAAGAACTAGATTTTTCCGCTTGTCTGGGGAGTGGAGTATCGCATATGCATATCGGGGCGTTGAATCAGGTGAGTGGGAACATGGGAGCGTTGATGACTGAAAATGCAGTAGGGGATGAAGAGGAGGGTTCCGAGGAGGCGACTCTCCAGACCACAATAGAGGAGGGTTTTGAGGAAGCAAATGCAGAAGAGTGCATGAAGCAACTCACCGAGACGCTGTTCTCTGATGAACACATTCAATGTGACATTAGCAAATGGTTTCTCCAGGGTGAAACGGTGGAAACAATGTTTGAGGGTGAGAGGGAAAGGGCTTTGGATAAGCTTGGGCGTGGTTTTTCCCATGATGAAGAAGAATCCGACAACTCGGAAATGGAGAGTGAAACAGCAATGACAGTTGGTAGGTGGATACTCGATCCACTATTGCAGCTTTTTTGTCATCGCTTTACAAAAAGGGGGTCTGACCTCACGGGGGGTGGAACAGCAAAGACATCTGGTAAGAGAGCGAAGAGGGGGGAGGTACCCCGTGAGATGAAGAGCCTTTTGGACTCTCTCGACCCAAAAGGGAATTATGACCGTGTAAGGGCTGGAATGGCGCATCTTGTAACTAAGTTGAAGATTTTCAAAGAACGTTTTCCTAATTTCCCTGAAAAGGGTTTGCAATTGATATTCCAATGGGAATGGACGGGAAAGGTGGGGCACGAGGTAACCGGTTTTTGGGGGTTTTTGGGTTGGGATGAGGGCGAGATACCAACAGGGAAAGAAGAATGGTTTGGGAAGGCAAGAGAGCATTGTGAAAGAAGAGAGGTGTGGAAGGCTCAGCTCGAGGTTGTATTTATAGTATGGAAGATAATCGATTGTCACGGGGGGAATGTACTCGACCTTGTTCGAAGACTGGGTCAGATGTGTTCGAGATGCGCCGATTCTAGTGGGAGAGTAGATGTTGAACCCTCCTCTAGCAGTTCTGGGACCTCTGAAATCGATATGCACCCACTCATTTGTCAGCTTCAAAAACTAGAGGATCCATCAGATGTGGGATTGACTCTGGGATGGTTGGTTGAGTATTTGTGTGAAAGAATACAAGCAGGTGAGAAGAATGATTTTCTCTCAAAAGTGTGTACGATGTTGAAAAGTTTAGCAGAGCAGTCGATGACAGGGACGGAGGAGACATCAGAAGTCCGTTTGAGTGCTGTGAGATTGGTTCTGAAGGGGGTTATTGGGCATTTGCGGCGCAACGAAGAAACAGAGAGAGGTGCGGGGGGGATACCCTTGGCAGAGTATAAAAAGTTGGGGGGTTTAGTAGCGAAGTTGGTAGAAGAGACCGAGATGGAGGAAATGGTGAGACTAACAGACGCAGAAGTTGACGGGTGGTGGGGGACAATAGTGAGACCAACAGACGAAGAAGTTAAAAAGTGGTTGAAGGAAAGTGGTGGGGATCTTGACTCGTGGTTTCTCTTGGGTAGGAGATTAGACAGTGTGTTTGAGGGTGAAATTGGCGAGGATGGGATTTCCTTCCAGATTGGTGAGGTGTTTGGTTGCTTCTCGGAGAATGAGCGCCTGGAGGTAGGATCGAGATGCGTTAAGTATATGCTGAGGGCGCTTATTAGCCAGGGGCTACGATCAAAGGAGGGCATGAATCATGCATCCAATTGGGTATGGTCGGGAAAGATGGGGCGCGCGGCAATCAAGAATCGTGCTATTTTGCAAAAGAAGGTGGCCTTGCCGGGAGAACAAGAGGCAACAATGCTCCTGGAAGCATCGGAAGAGAGGAGGAATGAATGGATGGCGGGGTGTAAGGCTTTGTTCCGGGAAGAGAAAGGTGGGCCGTTCTTCTTCCGGTGGCGGGATTGAGCTTGTCGAGGAACTGAATCAGGCGGGGGGTTCTGAGAGATGAATGAGACCTCTTCTTAAAGGCCGTAGGGAGGACTATCAAACGCTTTTATGCTACCTTCATCAAGGCTCGCAATATTCCCCATCAGAGAGGGAGCCAATTCGACGGCAGATTGTTGAACGGCTATTAGAAGGTGAGATGGAAGAAAGCAATGAGCGGGATCTGCATAGCAAAATTCTATGTGGACCGCTGGGGGAGGAGGACGCGAGCGAGTGAAGAGGATCAGCGGATGTGGTCGTCAACTACGGAGATATCAATAATTTGTCTGTAGTTGCCAGAAAACTCTTAAGAAGGTTGTGTGTAGCGTATTGAGGTATGGGAATCCTTACCCCTTAAAGGCGAATAAAATGAAGGGGGTTGCTTATGTGGGTGAAGTCCCTCGGGGGAGAGGGAGGATATCCGGTTTTGAGTGGATCGAGATGGATAGTCTGCCCTTTCATATGTTCTTGCGGAATCTGTGGGGAGTTCTTTTTCGATCAAGCGAGGTTATCTATCCCTGTTGAGAATAAAGTGGCTCTCCTTCTATGATGGGGGCGGTTATTGCTGAGCGCGGGCCTTTGCGGATGTTGGGCGGGCCATGTCCGTGGCCATCTGGTCTTGTAGTTGATGAATGGGGTTGGTCGCAAAACTTATAGAAGAGGTATGCATTCTTTTGACTATCTCAATCGTCATCTGGTGTGGGTTGAGGACAGGATAGGATATCGGTTTAGTGACCGGCGGTTATTGAGGCTAGCCTTTGTTCACCGTTCCTTTGTCAATGAGCATCGGGGCTTAGTCTCCGGTCACAATGAGCGTTTAGAGTTCTTAGGAGATGCGGTTTTAGATCTCATCGTTAGCGAGTTTCTCTACGATTATTTGCCTGATCGTTCAGAGGGGGACCTTTCTTATTTACGTTCTGTCTTGGTCGATAGTTCTTCCTGTGTGCTCTATGTCAAGAAGATAGAGCTACATCCCTTTCTCTTAGTAGGGAAGGGAGAAGGCCAGAATTTGGGCAGAGGGAGAGAGATGATCTTGGCCAACCTGTTTGAGGCGATCATAGGTGCGCTTTACGTGGATGGCGGGCTTGTGGCTTCGAAAAGTTTTTTTTTACAACATTTTACGTCTCATTTGACCTCAGTAATCGACCGTCCTCAACGCAATTGGAAAACAGATTTGCAGCAGTGGTGCCAAATGAAATATGGGGTATTGCCTACCTATTCCGTCTTCAAGGAGGAGGGGCCAGATCATCGAAAAACTTTTTATGTGCAGGTAGGTCTTAAGGAGCGGGTATTGGGACATGGAACAGGTTCTTCGAAGAAAGAGGGGGAACAGTTGGCTGCGAAAGGGGCCCTTGAATGGTTAGAATTAGGAGAGCATGGGAAAGGAAAGAACCATATGGGTATGTAGCAAATGTGGCCATCGTCAATGTAAATGGTCTGGATGTTGTCAAGTATGCGAAGAGTGGAACACTCTGGAAGAGGAAAAAGAACAGATGGCCTCTACTTCTTGCAGAATAGTTAGGGGAAGGGGAAAGGCCTCCCCCGTTCTTATCCGAGAGGTGGACTTTGTTCACTTTCGTCGTCTGTCGACTGGTTATCCAGAGTTTGACCGATTGACAGGGGGGGGCGTGGTGACCGGTTCATTAAACTTGTTAGGAGGGGAGCCCGGTATTGGAAAGTCAACGATGCTCTTGCAGCTGGCGGACAGATGGGCTCAAAAAGGGCAAACAGTGCTTTATGTTTGCGGTGAGGAATCTGTACAACAAACTTCAATGAGAGCGAAGAGGCTGGACATCTCCAATGATTATATCTATCTGCTCAATGAAACCCTATTCTCTTCCGTTTATGACCATGTGCTTAAGCTAAGGCCTCATGTCTTGATTATGGACTCCATACAGATTATGTATAAGGAAGAGATCGCTTCTGCTCCGGGTTCCGTAACTCAAGTGAGAGAAATTGCCGTAGAAAGCATGCATCTCGCCAAAAGGGAGGGGATCACGACGTTTTTGATTGGCCATGTGACGAAGACAGGGGACTTAGCGGGACCTCGCGTGTTGGAACATATCGTCGATACCGTATTTGAGTTTGAAGGCAGTCGTCAATATGGTTATCGATTACTGCGCTCGATTAAAAATCGCTTTGGCCCCACAGATGATATCGCCCTATTCCATATGGGAGAACAGGGATTGAAGGAGATTGCCCATCCCTCCCTGACCTTTTTGGAGGAGAGAATGAAGGGAGGACATGGGTCGGTCATCATTCCCACCATTGAAGGGACACGTCCGCTTCTCGTCGAAGTGCAAGCCCTAGTCGCCCCCTCCTCTTTTGCAACTTCTTCGAGAAGATGCACTGGTATGGACACAAAGAGACTCTCACTACTCTTAGCTGTCTTAGAAAAAAGGATGGGCTACCAACTACATGCCTTAGATGTCTTTGTCTCCGTTGCAGGGGGGATTACGATTACCGAGCCTGCTATTGACTTAGGCGTAATTTTGGCGATTGCCTCTTCCTATTGCAACCAACCCATACCCGAAGATACGTTGGTAATGGGTGAGGTGGGCTTAGGGGGTGAAGTACGTAGCATTCCCCGGGTAGAAATGCGTTTGAAGGAGGCGGTCAACATGGGATTTAAACGGTGTGTTCTTCTGGGAAAAAACCTTAAGGAGCTAGCCAAACGTTTCTCCCCACATATGGTGTTGGCGGGGATCTCTCATGTAGAAGAGGCCATTCATCTATTGCTGGGTCATCGGAAATAGAGATAACGTGCTCTTTCCTTTTGCAGTGTCTCTTGACGTCTCTCCCTTAGGTCGACGATTTTCATTCTTTTCGTATAGAGTAGGGCCGTTGCATCACTTCTTCTAGAGCCTGTCGTTGATCAACAAACCGTGAACGCAGATGGAACGGAGGAATGGGTAGAGGTTCGCATTCCTCCGCATTTCCTGTTCTAGGATCATTGCATCACCTTCTTTTGGAGGTGATGAGCTAAGGCTGCAGCGTTGTTGCATAAATCAAAACATAGGGGATTAAACGATGATCTTTGGGTCCCTTTCTCAGGGAAAAATAGTCATAAATAACTGACCCTAAAGTATATAATCGAAAACAAAAAACGAGAGAAAAACCACAAACCATAAGAATTTTTTAAAAATCATCCTAAATAGGCTAAATAGCTAGCTCGTTTTATGATGACTGCGACAGCGCCCGTTCCTTCATTTCTATCAATTCCTTTGCTTTTATCAATGGTATGTTTTGCGATTTACACCACCCCTTCATCAACTGAATCAATTCGACTATTCTATCATTTGCCTGATAAAGACGGAGATTGTATGCCAAAACGATACTTACGCCTAGAAGGCTGTCTTCTAGTTCACTCTTTTCTAACGTATAAAAAGCCCACAGCTTTTTCACAAAATCAAACAGCTCGATCAGAAATCCTTTTCTATCTGGAGAGCAAGGGAAAAACCCCAAATCCGCATCTAGAATCTTCATCTCACCCGTAAGTAAACTTGTGTTTAATACGAATGTTGCAGGGTCTACAGGGAGCCCAGGACTAGGAGAGTATGACCAAAGGCAACGCTTCAATAGGTCGAGTGCCCAAGGCAGATAGACCCCCTTGTCTACTAGGTTTTGACCTACTAGACCGCACAACATGAATTGACAAACCCGCATTTGTCTCCGTTGATCACTGTCAAAGCGTTGATCCACGACTTGTTTCATCCAGTTCAGGAGCGGCGTATTCGATGCGTTCTGGACAACACATTCCCAACTCCAGTTGTTCTTTTGTTCGGCCGAAGGTAAACCGAAGAAGGTTAGACACAGGGTGAGTATATGTGCGGAGTCTAATTGTTCCTTTGGTTGCTTCACTGGTACTTTCACTATCAACTTAATGACTCTAGAGAGATCAATAGGTGGTTTCAGAAACGGTCCGTAAGGCAGAAACAGGTCTTTACTAGCAAACTGACTGCAGAAAGGGAGGTTGATCCCCTCTTTTCAATCAGGGTGAAGAGGAGATCGACCACCTCTCTCCATCGTTGAGAAAAAATGGGATCGCTGCCGGAGCTCTTCCGCTCAGGGGAACCCTTTTCCACCATCTTCTTTACTGGTAATGCTAATATTCGGTTGCACTTTGCCATTTGTTGGGTAACGTTCCCTTCCGATTGGCATATTTGAGTCACTTCCCAGACCCAAGCAGAAGAGAAAGAATTCGATCCCTCTTGTGAGATGCTCGAGGTGCCTGAGGACGCAAACCTCTGAAAAGGTATGGGAAGGAGCGGATTCATGACCCCTGAGAGTTTCACTGAATTCAACCTGGTAGGGATGATACCATCTGGGAGTGTTGAGAAAATAGCATTTTTCGATGCAAGTGATCTATATGCACTAAATCGTCAACAGGAGGCTTTAAATTGCATTCTTTTTATTTTCAGTGATTTATGATGTGGATCGGCCATTTTATTTTAGGCCAGTTTCGAAAGTTTTTATCACTGCCTTCCCACAGGGACCATCTGTTATGGGCAGGTGTAAAGAGCATAAAAATCCACGAGGTTGGAATTTTCTCGATGTTTACGGGCCATTCACTCTGTTGGGTGTAAGGAGCTGGTAAGATGATGACATGTTTTGACAAATAAGCTGGAGAAAATCGTATGCGTTCAATCGTATGCGTTGGAGCTACCCAGAGAAAATAAAAAGGCAGGCAACACACTGGCCAACGTTTGTGTTTCGGTTGTGATCAGCATCCCAACCCGAGATCTGCGTCTGCACTTTTTGGATTTCTCCGTCGTGAGTATCAAAAAGGCTTTGATGTTTTCAACGCAACCATCGGCTTGTTTTAAGGCCATTGCATCACCTACCTTTGAAGGCGATGAGCCCAAGGGTCTGCAGTGTTGTTGCATAAGTCAAAACATAAGACCGTTGCATCACTTCCCTTAGAGCTTGTCATTGATCACCAAATCACGTGACACAACGAAAATAGAAAAGAGGAAAATATATATAAGCAATTTATAATGAAAAACTTACTTAGACTGTAAATTTTGGACCCTTCGTTTGAATTCCCATGATTTTTCGCATTAAGTTGGTCAATCAGAGGTTATGCAACGGTCTTAACATAGGAGGTTGAGCAAGATGATCTCTGGACCCTTTTCCAAGGGAAAAAATAATTATAAACAACTGATTCTATCGATTCTAAAGTACATGAACGAAAACAAAAAACGAGAAAAATAACTATAAACCACAAGAATTTTCTAAAAATCGTCCTAAATAGGCCAAATAGTCAGCTTGTTTCATGATTGCTGCGACGATGCCCGTTCCTCTGTGTCTATCGATTCCTCTGTTCTCATCAATGGTATGTTTTGCGATTTACACCACCCCTTCATCACCTGAATCAATTCGCCTATTTTACCACTTTCCTGATAAAGACGGAGATTATGTGCCAAGACGATAGTCACGCCCAGTAGGCTGTTTTCTAGTACGCGTTCACGGGGGTAGCGAAAAAATCGATACTCCTCTTTTCACTTTCTCGAAACCGCGTTCCTCCAAAAAATTCTGAAAAGAAGGGAGACACTGCAGAGCACGATTCATGCTGCCCCCCGAAG
>Ga0209562_1000205_pt1 | contig 24350 bp, 18 predicted proteins | sample WorMetvacBELIZE2_FD_187399 | JGI IMG/M metagenome (GOLD analysis project Ga0209562, IMG submission 187399) | Marine gutless worms symbiont microbial communities from Max Planck institute for Marine Microbiology, Germany - Olavius vacuus BELIZE.2... | ecosystem: Host-associated > Annelida >... | reverse complement strand
TATATCTTGTCGCAATCCAAAACAAAAGGGAGATTCATGACAACTGAAGACATATAAATGAAGACATCTGGACTATTTATATCTTCAATATTCTTGTCATTATCAGTGGAGATGGCACAGACCATCAGGCTCTGTATTGTACGTCAACTCCACCTTCCTCCATCTTTACCTAAAACCTGCTGTTCATATTTCTTGCTCAGCTTCCTCTGTGCCTAGCCATGTCCACTGTAGTGCTTGCTTGGTGGGCATCATTTCTTCTCAACGTGTAACCAAGCAAGTTCCGTTTTTCATTTAAGTAAACTTCTGATCAGTTTTCACCGCCATTCTTCATAAGTTTACAATATGTTAAATTTCCTAATTATGTCAGTGGCATTCGATACATGAAACAGCAAGTTCGGTACTCACTTGATTGCACGTCCTGATCCCTCCTTCTTCAGAGTTGCTTCAAAGCGTGGTCTTGTGTACGACCAAGCCCCCATGTTCTTTGGTTCCTCCTGCACCCAGTGAACGCTCGCGTTCGGATACTTCAGCATCTCGGCTTTGACGAGATCCATCGGAAACGGTGAGATCTGTACAGCAGCAACAGTTTCACAAGATACAGCGTCATTTCAAACAGTTAAATTTTATTTACAATCACAACTCAATATGTAATGACTGATTGAGTAAGGCTTAACGTCCCACCAAACACATTATAGGTCATATCGCGGACGGGTTTTTACGGGTCAATGACCCAACCAACAGTGTCAAAGTGTCAAAGCACTGAAGGAACACACAAAACTAAACCAAATAGAACAAAACACCACAATCCATCTTAACTAAGGAATACAGATAACACAAATTAAACGCAACAAACTAAACCCAGGTTCGGTCGCCTCCTACGACCTGGAAATGGAGTGGGACTATTCTGGTAGAAAGGGAAGGGATGGACAAAAGAAGAAAATAGGTAAAGCCAATGAAAGAAAGGGAAAAGCAAAACGGGGGAAAAGATGAAGTAAATGGACAAGGGGGAAAGAGGGGTGCCCTGGCCCCACACACAACGTGTAAGCATTCAAACCATCAAGTCTGACTTATCATCTCATCAAATTACAACAAATCATGAAGCATTCAGACAGTGTAAACACTCTGCCAAAGCATATCACGTTTGTGACTGATTGATTGAGTAAGGATTAACGTCCCACCAAACACATTTTATAGGTCATATCGGGGACGTTTGTGATTACTCGTGAGAATTAGCATGCCTCTACTGGTAATGCTATATTTCACAGTGTCAAGGAAATTCCTAGTTTCAGATCAAGATCATCCCAAGATCCAATCAACTGCTCTTGGCCTCACATCTGATCTCTTCCAAGGATTTTATCCACAACTTTTTAACGTCCTGGTGACATGCAAACCAACAGACACAGCAGGACTTAAGAAGCAACCTTTAACCGGTTCATCCACGCTTTTACTGCCAGCTGAAAAGCTACTCCAGACTCAAGCTTAGATTAAACAAATCAAATGACCGATCACTTGCTTAATCAAACGCACTGGCCTCACAATACAAAAGTCGACAAAATAAAGTGAAAATCACAACAAACTGCAACTATTTAAGTGCAATTAAGACGACATTTAAAAGTCACAGTACAGTAAGCCGATCTTGTACACTCCGGACTACAGCGACAAACACAAATACGTGAATTACATTCACCTGTTCCATCCTTGCAATGGCTACGTCTTCATCGCGGTGCTTCTGTGCACGCTCCTTTGCTAGCTCGTAGTAGATTTTGCCGGTGCAAAACAGCAGTTTCTTCACACGTTCCGCGTTGTCGACCACGGGTCCATCGTCTGGTATCAGTCTCTTGAACGACGTACCCTCCACCATGTCGTCAAACGATGACTTGGCCTCCGGATGACGGAGCAGACTCTTTGGTGTCATGACAATCAACTGAGACAGACACAGGACCAGTCCCACAAAATAATTAACAGCATTGCTACGCTTCAAATGAGCAAGCAGCCACGATGCGCTGTGGTCAGTTAAGCCCAAACAGAAACGTTTTCAGTTGCTATTTGAACAGTCTGTAGCTGACGTCCTGTCATAAGCAGGACAGTCAATTGTTCCAGTCCCACAGACTGGCAGCAGGGAACCTCTTGTGCTATGTCAGGGTTCCCACTCTTTTGGATGAAAAAAACTTCCGAAGTTTTCCGGAGCTTTCCAGTCCAATTTAAGAATTTTCCAGGTATTTGATGTGAAAAATATCGCTGTAAACTCCCTTAGCGGGGTCTGGGGCAGAGCCCCGGGTGCCAAATGGTTTGACCATATTTTAAACACTCAGATGCCTTCTGACACTTCAGCGTAAATCGACTTATCATGCACTGCACAAAATTCCAGGTCTAGCATAAAATTCCAGGAGTCTTAAGGAGTTTTCCAGGTTAACAACATTCCAGGAGTTTTTTACATTTTGTAGGTCAGTGGGAACCCTGTATCTCTATGTGGGGTGAAAGCAATATCGGAGAACACAGCGGCCACTGTCAATGATAATGTTGAAGTTCAGCTGGCTAAGAGACGCTGCAATGAAAGCACTTGTGTAATAATAGTACTGTTCGTACACTTATGTTACAATGGAAAAATAGTTACAACATCTTGCCTTTCAATTAAGCAGTAACAGCTTCGAGAAAAGAAGACTAGGACATCTACAAGGTGAACCTTGTGTAGCTCTGACCTGGACCGCTGACCAAGAAATAGCAATGCAAGTTATTTGCGATGTCTAGAATAAGCAGCAACTATAAACGGACAGAGGCATCATGATCTCTTACTCAAGTCCTACGTATATGGCAGTTCGTGGAGGCAATGCTCCACCAAATTCCAAAACTGTGTGGCCATCCGTTCAACCGTTATAGTGGATTTTGTGCCTGTGTACTAAGAACCCAGTCAACTTGACCTTCAACCATGATTGGCCTACCATGGTATGGTTGTTTATGCCTGTCATGGAGACCACGTACTGTGTGCCAAATTCAAACTTCATGTACGGCTGTTTTTTAAAATCACAATTGCACACAGGACAGACGAACAGATCGACAGAGTGCAACGTGTCGTGACCAGCAGCGTTGCCAACTCACTGGTTTGCGGAATGGCAGAAGAATCTGGCGTCGCAGCGCGTGGAAGAAGTTCGCTGGAGTCGTGAAGTTGCACACAAACCAGTTGATCTCGTGCAGCTGTTGCATCTCAAAGTTCTCATTCTCAGGCTGCAAAACCAAAACACAGTTATTCTGTACTCTGGTCATCCGCAGTAAAGGTAAATGAAATGTTATCTACTCTGTCTGCTACTGCAGCAAAGAATGGGAAAGGACGTTCTGAGCAAACTGAAGAATCAGGTTGATTGATTGATTAAGGTTTAACGTCCCACCAAACACATTATAGGTCACATCGGGGACGGGTTTTTACGGGTCAAATGACCCAACCAACAGTGTCAAAGCACTGAAGGAACACACAAAACTAAACCAAACCAAACAGAACAAAACACCAGAATCCATCTTAACTAAGGAATACAGATAACACAAATTTAACACAACAAACTAAACCCAGGTTCGGTTGCTTCCTATGACCTCAGGCCTGGAAACGGAGTGGGACTATTCTGGTAGAAAGGGAAGGGATGGACAAGAAAATAAGTAAAGCTAATGAAAGAAAGAGAAAAGTAAAAGGGAAAAAGATGAGGAAGTAAATGGACAAGGGGGAAAAAAGAGGAGTTCCAGCCCCACACGGGGGAGTAAGGTTATTAGCAGCAATGAGAGTTAGTAGGGTCTTCCATCTCACCCAACACATAAAAGGTTATTTCAGAGACCAGAATATTCAGATATGCCCAAAGTTTATGCACATTATCTCTCTTCATTTATAACAACTTCATCTAAAGTCTGTACAAATGCCAGCCTGAAACCCGAAATATAACACAGAGAGCTGCGCTTACAGGGAAAATGTCCGGATCGTCACTGCACATCTGCAAGTAGCGCTCAGGGCGTGCACTTGAATGCTCAGGACCCTGAACAGCAAACACACACATACACACATTAAACACACTCTCAGACATCGTCTTCGCTGTCTAACCTTGTTAGCAAATACGCTGACAAACCATTAAGTACTGCACTGCCAGGAAGCGATCATTGAGAAAGACACAGAGGTGTCACATGCCAACTGCTGATAGTAAGGTGCAAAACTAACATAATGGTAACGGAGTGTCTGAGCGAGTAAACTAGCCGTTTAATGTCAAACTCAACCTAACACATGCAACATCACTTCAACTAGTCCATCAACTGCAGTGGTACTGACAACCAAACTGAACAACCAACAGAGATAAAAATCGCGAAAACAGATCCTTAAACAAATAAACATGAAACCAATAGTGGATCCTAATTCACAAGTTAACCTTACGAGGATACAACTGCGGTACTGTACCCAGCTGAACAGTTCCAATTTTCCCCTCCTATTCTGCAGACAGCTGCTGAGATGTTCTTTACTGGATGGGAAGAAGAAACTTTAAATCACTTGAATTAGTGGAGCAAAAGTGCTGTTAACTGGGTTTTTTTTACTTTTTCAAGCAAGTGATGACCACAGTGGGTTAAAAATCGTCTTAAGACCACTTATATGTGGTAAAGATACTTGTAGATTGAATGTAAGGCTCTGAGCTGATGAAGGTCTCTATGCAGTCAGCCCCGATATTAATCACAAACTTGGCGGTAGGCTGTCATTATTATCTGCCAGGCCTGCCTTCCCAGCCATAGGGTGTCACTGACAGCATGCCACTACCAAATAATACTTCTTGGTGACAGCTTGGTACAAGAAACTCATCAGGAGATGAGATAGCGAACGTGAACTTTCGTAACGACGACATCATACAAGCACTACAAAATACAATACACTCTTGCATAAATTCCGCCACAGATCGTTATCTTCAACGCAGGTTTACCAAATTCAATGAAATAACGCAATGTAACGGCCATTACGCCGTTCAAGGTCATTCAAGGTCATCGATTTTGGTACCAATCGAAAGCTCATATACGACTTCCTATTAGTGATTAATAGTAACTTAGATCCTATCTTGCACTGTTTCCGATGTATAGCCTTCGTAAGGTCCGAAATCGCTATATTTGCCTACCCCTCTTGGGTTTAACCCCCCGACGAAGGCGTTCCCCTGGGATAATTTCCATAATGTCACGGATGGCCAAGGTACCAAATGGCGTAAAAACATTACAGAAAATTTCAATCGTCTGAGTAGGGCGCACAAACGTTACAGACGACAGACAGACAGACGACGACATATAGCGAACGCTAAAAATGAGGAAGTTACTGACCATGCCTTCATATCCGTGTGGCAGCAGCACTACAATGCCGCTCTGGCGAATCCACTTGGCCTGTCCACTGCTAATGAACTGGTCAAAGACACACTGAGCAGTGTTGGCAAAGTCGCCGAACTGTGCCTCCCAAATCACCAGCGCATTGGGGTTGCTGATTGAGTAGCCCAGCTCAAAACCTATCACCAACATATGCACAGAACAGATCATTCACACGCCTTTTGGTTCAACGAGACAAAGACATAATTACAGTGAATATATACCAGAAATTAATAACTCAGATTTCTTGGGAGTTATTTGAAAATGCACAGTAACAGACTGACTGAGGTGGGATGTGGTCAGGTGCTGTAACCGGTGATGTTTGCGAGATGAGATGGCCTTCTTGTTCCAGAGAACAGCTGATGTTATAACTCTGCCTATATATGCAATTTTGCTGCCCCTAACAATGACCTGATCTCTAGCCACTCCTGGTTTTTGTTATAACTCTTGTTTTAGCCACTGTTTTTGGTACTTTACAGATTCGGACTTGTAAAATAAGAGTAATAATAATAGCAATAACAACAATACCATTGGATTCTTGTTCCAACGCCTGTCCACGGCTGTTCGAAGAGAACATGGTCTCCTTCTAGAACATCATAACTACTGAATGAAACATCACTGCAGCCACTTTCACTTTATACTTTGTTTAAACAAATATTGACAACTTTAGGCTCTGAGCTGGTGAGCAGAAAAAAATAACGGCAATAATAAATTACCGAGCACTCCGAACTCGGACAGCGAGCTGTTGCAGACGATGTACTCGGCCTGGTCGGGGTAGAGGTGGTTCAGTGGAACGTAGGTCACGCGGTCTCTTTCCTGGTCATGAAGCACATGATGACGGTGACTAAATGTTCCTCTCTCGACGTCCTGGCCCGACAGACGAACGTGCGTGCCGTCCTTCAGCAATGAGCCAAACGTCAGAGCTTCTCCCATCGCCCAGTCTGCCTCACGCTTGCCAGCCATCTCACTCCGCTGTTTCAGGATTCTTTTTATTCCTAAACAACACGGACATTTCATCCAGCCTACAGTGCTATCAACGTTAATGCTACGTTAAAGATTGTGCATTTTATTCACACTTAAGTGTCTGAAACTCCCTTCCCAGTTCCTCAAATGACCGACTGTATTGTGCTCTTAAATCACATGATATCTTAAATGATACTAGTTAACTATTTTGGCTTAGTCTATCTCAACTTTTAAATAGTATTTATTACCTAGACTCTGTACTGCCAGACTGTTCTGATTCGACGTAGGCCTGGCATTAACTAGTTTTTGATCAACTGACTGACTGAAAGAACACAAGTCTTGCATTTATAATTAGCTACACATTCAATTTCCCATATATATTTTTGCCATCCACGACTCCATGTGTGTTTATATCAAATGCCTGATTTGTTTGTCTACTATAAGATGTAACAAAATCTTACTGGTGACGAATACCATGTTACCTGGAAAGCATGACCCAAATGTCTAGATTCTGCAGTGGTGTCTCATTAAGTCACTGATACACGCCACAGAATGTGGCCTAATGGACAATCTCAGTGCTACAACATGAATATCTGAGTCTCAAATCTACTGAGAAAAATTATGAACAATGAACCAAAGTACGTGCCACACTTACAGACAGTTACGATCTTTTTCAGGGTCAAATATAAAATGTGCAGTATCAGACTGTACAGGTAGAGGTGAAGTGTAAAATGCCACCTCTTAGGCTTTGGAGATCACGGGTGGGTATAATGTTTGGCATGGCATGTGATGCATTGCCAGTGCAGCTGCAGGGCATTACTGCTGTTTAGTTGCAACCGGTGCGTGTATGTGTGTGAACAACTTGCCCAGAGTGCTAACCACAGCACCATCACAGTGGCATAACGGCATCGCAGCTTGGTAGCACAAAGCTCATCGAGATAAAATGAACGAAGTGACTGTTCTGAAATCACGCTGTTACAAAGTCGGCAAACAGCTGGTTAAACAACCACCAGCATAACACAGACCACACAAGGCTTAACGGTCGGTGCGCTCATCAATCTCATTGTCGACTCCGAACAATTTAGACGGGACTTGAAGACGTACATCTGTTCGCTGGACACTCGAGGCGATAGCGCATTAGAGGTGTTACGTAATCACGCTCTATAAATCGACATTTACATTTACATCACACACACACCAACACAGGTCTCTAGACTCACCAGAGTGCAGGGCCATCTCTCCTCCAGGCTCACTGCTGAAAACCTTCGCAATGTGCTGCAGTGTGTCTTCGCCAATTCCAGTTGATGGCAACTTCATCGGGTCGGTGCGGTCGAAGAATCCGGCCCACGGTGAGTCCAGCCACATACGGTTGTGGATTGCCGTCTCGTGTTTGGAGTTGATGTATGCATCCTCCAGCACCTTGCCGTAACTGGCCAGCTCCGCCTAACACAACACAGGCCCACAGCACCACATTCAAGATTTCAAGCAGTAACGCTAAACTGCATTATTATATGGATATATGGTTTAAACTGCACATCACGCAATTTATGAAGAATGAGACCGCCTTCTAACTGAAGGCCGACCACCCGCAAATGTGTGCATTTAGCTATGCATGGTCACTTCGGGTCACGTGACAAAGATAGCGTTCACACCAATTCATGCGTCATAGCCAAAAACTCCATGCTACGTGCAAACCTCATGGCTCTGTCTTTTACAGAACCAGAGTTATGGACGATAGAATTTTACAATGCAGAAATAGGGATTTTTAACCTTTTTTGCTTCCTGTGACCTTGACCTTGACCCAATGACCTTCATATATGAACCTGACCCGTATTCTCTGGAGATACACTGGATATGCAAATATAAACCTCCTATGTTAAGGCTTCCGAAAGTTGTCTGACAGACATACATACATACACACAGACACGACCGAAGTTATATACCACGCCGCTTCGCAGGTGGTCAACGAAACTAACTGATCATTAAAATTAAAATGACAGCAGTCAAAGATAGTTATAAAGAGGACGTAAGCGTTTGTCACTAAATGCAAATACTCAGCAAGCCAACCTCGCCATCAAATTGCTATTTCAGTTCCAGAAATACAGATTCCACGCTTTCAAGAAGTGATTCAAGTACATTTAAGAACCTCGTTTCTTTCCAGTCCTTAAATATCTGGAAGAAGTCCAGGAGTTAAAAAGACCTGCGACAACTCTGCAGATAACGGGACTATGAACGATACTGATGCAAAGTGACTGATCAAAGAATTCCAAGAAACTGCTGACGCTGTATACAAATCCTCACCTCTAAAATCACCTATTATGTGTGGAGTGGACTCGCTGAATCTAAATCTCTGGTCTACTCACTTCATATTCCTCCTGTGTTATAGTTCCCTCCTCGATCAGTTTCTCACAGTATTTCTGCAGAACGGTGGGCATGCTGCGGATCTTCTTGTACATGAGTGGCTGCGTGAACATCGGCTCGTCAATCTCGTTGTGACCATTGCGACGATAACAGACCTGAAACATACACCACGTCACTACTTAACAGCAACAATATCACCGTCTCCCATTCAGTTAGACTTGGAATAATCTGTGACAGCAGAGGGGTGTGACCATTGGGATTGTAGAGGTCGAGGGGTTGTCTGCAGCGGCAGAGATGACATTGAGATGATAGAACGGTAAAGATGTTAACGTCAGATGGACACGATACATTACAACAAAGCGTTATTTTTCATTTAATAAAAAGTGTGATTGCCGAGTCCACAGAGTAGTTCTGACAGTTAGTAAGGACAGTTTTTTTATTAACAAAGTATGAGTCAGTTGTTGTAATCTTTTGTGTCATGCCATATGTCGGCCAGCTGTACTTGCCAGTGGCTGCGGCAATGACGAGGACGACGACAAATATTTCTATCTGCCATAAGAAACAGGCACTGCGAAACTTAGTTAATGGGCAATCGCTGGCTATGTAAGACATAATGTGGACCACTCCACAAGCACAGCTGTTGTTGTCCAATAAGCCTCACAGTTTTTGGCTGAAAAGTTAGCTAACTTTATCATCCGCAGTTGTGGTAATTAAAATTAAATTAAATTAAATTCACAAGCATTCATTCATCAACCAACCATCTTCTTTGAAGGATTAGCGATTAGCATTTCCTTGCATGGCATATCCAGGAGTTTCTGTCCACTGCCATTTCATTCAACCATTGTTACTCTTCATTCACCCGCTGCTTATCAACCATTATATTCACCAACCAATGGTCTTCTAGGCTTCTCCTAGATAGTGCCACCCATACAATCAGAAGTTCGTCCACACTTTGAAGTGTCACATGCCCAAAGTACCTTCACACAAAATAAATTAAAAGTGAAAGAGCTGAATTTACGCACCAAGTCGATCACGACATCTTTGCCCCACTCCGAGCGCCACTCAGCAGCAACCTTACAGACGTGCATCACAGCTTCCGGATTGTCAGCATTGACATGGAAGATCGGCGCATTAACGACCCTCGCTACGTCCGTACAGTACGGTGACGACCGTGATGACCGCGGATCAGTGGTAAATCCAATCTGTACAGGAACATGCGTTTCCAATGCAAACCATATGTATTGCATTAATGAACTATAAATAAAAAAATGTACTGATGGGGTGTAGAATTCTGCCACTATCGGCACAGCTTGCCGCGGATAGATGCAGAGATACCAACCTACAAAGTTTAAAAATAGGGAGACAAAGCTCCAAAATAAGGGAGAATATGGGAGATAGATATATCCACCGAACAGATTGTGCAGATGGCGTGCTCGTCGCTCTTAAACGACTTAACAATAAAACTATACTGTTTACTGTACTCATCTTTGTAATTTTGCATATATTTCTTAACATTATTTTCACTTTTATTACTCCAATTCGCCATGTTTACAATCCTGCAACGTCTCGCACATCACGAGTTTGCACGAGAACTGCGTAAATAAGTAAACAATGGTGCGCTTGGCGGACTAGCAGTAAGACAGCGGCTTCACCAGCGTGCATGTGGCGGTCGACGCCAGACGCGCCGTAGGTAAAAGGTGAAAACAGGAGATGGGTCCTGCCATACAGGAGGCCGTAGTGGACGTCCAAATACGGGAGTCTCCCACCGGAAACGGGAGTCTTGGCATCTCTGTAGATGCGTTCGGTAGGCTGCTGTGATTTTTACCATCTTCTTCTTCTGTGTGACATTTCTACAGTTCATCCTCTGTTAAGTGTTCTTAAACTAATATGACACTCTAAATTAATAGTACTTATTTATAATGACAACAACGTAAGCATTGTATTAATGCATCACAAACAGCAGGTTTAATTAATGACAATAACAGAAAAACCGACAACAGAACTATTACAACTGAACTCAGCATAATGACTATGCTTTGTAAAAATTGGTCTCTAATGGCAAAATTAAAATTGTTCAACCATATATTAAGTTCAGAAAATTTAGCACATAACCTCTGCAAATAACACAGCAATCACAGCTTGGTGTATATTGCTTTCAGGAATTTACGCTTAACGTAATAAATGTATAGTTGTCAAAAATGCTACAAACTACACTGTAAATGCTAACTGGTCAATAAAAGGCTGTCTAAAGTAAGTAACTGACCTGGTTGTTGACCACCATATGTATTGTTCCATGTGTCTCATATGCTGGCAGGTCACTGAGGGTAAACGTCTCGTAGACAATACCTTGACCCGAAAATGCAGCATCGCCATGCAGCATTATACTCATCACCTAGGCATCACAATTACATGCAATTATTCTAACAAGGAAAGTGATCTGCTTCCCTGTCTTGGCTGTATGCTTTGACACTGTTGGTTGGGTTATTTGACCTGTAAAAACCCATCCCCGATATGAGCTATAATGTTTGGTGGGACATTAAGCCTTACTCTCTCTATCTCTCTCTCTCTCTCTCTTGGCTGTAGTTTAAGTTATTAATCGACTTGATAATATGAATCCGTTCACTCCGAACGACGTTGATCGCTAACATCCAGCCTAGGAGACTCAATTATTTGTAAGAGATCAAACATCATATGTCATTTCCACTGTTTTGCTGCTAACTCAACTATCATTTTTTCAACAGTTCAGCCTTTTTCAGTTTGCAAAGTCTTTATTAGCAGTAGATCTTCAACTGTCAGAGGTGTCATGTTCACATGCAGGGTGACGTCGCTTGTAACATGTATCCAATTCCTGCTGTTTATCAAAAAATATTTAACCCATACAAATTATGCATTGAAAATGATCTTTCCTGGGCACTTTGATGAAAACCACATGATTCTACTGCAAATGGTTGCAGAGTGACAGTGCATTAAACTTTGTGCAATTTTTTTCTGCACAACTCTAATATAATATAAAACTTCAACGGAGTGTAACAGTTGACAGGAATATCAACCAGCTGTTCAAAACATTCCTCTTGCATCTGTCATATCAGTTATTTCCTAACATCACATTCTCACTGTGCTGTCTTTCCTTACACTGCGACCCTTCAGTGGACCTTGCGATAGTTTCTGCTGTAAAGATCCTAGAGATATATACCTTCTTTCCATCAGTGTCACCGCGGTAATACTGCTCCGCCTTTACTTTGCCTTGAACGACCGGGTCAACGGCCTCCAGGTGTGACGGGTTCGCTACGACCGACATACGCATCGGCTTGTTAGTTGCGCGGTTGATGCGTTCATGAGACATGCCGAGATGATACTTGACATCTCCGCTACCTTCATCCGCTGCCTCCAGCTTCGAGTCGAACTGGCAGAATATGTGCTCAAGTGGCTTGCGGCACACATTCGCGAGAACATTCAAACGACCTCTGAAACATCACAGACCGATCTTTAACGACGTTATGCACTGGCGAATAACAGGAAGTGACAAATGATGTAGTACCAGTGTATGCACAATGCTGTAAACTGGTTTACAAACACAGATATGCAAAGACCATGTAATCATTTTACAGCCAATATACTGTCATTTCCATCGTATAATATATATTATCATGCGGACAGCATGAGTTGATCTATGCATGCATTGCATGTGCAGGTTTTTATCGAATAAGTGCTGTAGCAATGTAGCAATCTTGCAAATAAAACTTTAGTAAAGAAAATTGCCACAGATCACATTTGCTAAGTACTAATGCATTTTCCAGCTGTACCTAGGTTAGCCAGTGCTGCAAAGATGTCTAAGAAAATGCAATTAATGACACCATGCTGGAACAACCAGCGACTATTTTTAAAATGTAAAATAAATGACAAACAAGATATGCTTACTGACAAAATGCTCTCGGCCTTAGATTGCACAAAAGTCATTTTATGTTGTCGCATGCACATTATTCCATTTCAACTAATGTTTAAAAAAATCATTTAGATAATGAACTCTCATATCTTTGTTAAGTAAGCAAGCATGTATGTATGACCTGTGCGGCATTCCAATGACAATGCTGTCCACACCAGCCGCACTCACACAGTCAATCACTTGCTTCATTGCTGGAATCAGAACCTCGCAACCCTCCAGTCCGAAGCGCTTCTCCGACGACCATTTCTTTGCGAGGTACTGCTCGAAATTAGTTGAGCGAATCAGACGCTTCATCAGTGTTCGCTTCTCGTCTCGTGACATATCCATGATGCCCGGCATTTCGAAACGTTTCTTCAGCCAATCGCATTGCTCGAGGTTGTTGATAAACATGAACTCGACACCAACGTGTCCACAGTATATGTTCTACACAACAACGGCCAACTGTCAGTCTACTCCATGCGTGGCACGATAGTAGGGCTGTTAACAGTTTTTAAACCAAAACAGCGGTTTTCGGCCAGAACAGAACAAAACCGAAACTGCAATTTTTTGTGGGCCTCGATACGGGTTTCAGTTACAGGGTAATATGGCCAAGCACGACGTCAATGCGTTTCTTTTACCAGCCAAATGACCATCAATTGAGTGAAGTGCTACACTCTACTCACTAAAATAACTAAAAACCGAACCGAACCGAAACCGCAGTTTTTGTTGGAAAACCTAACCGAATCGAACCGGAAATGGAATTAGTGGAACCGTAACAGCCCTACATGATAGAGTGATCACTTGGACGATGGAAACATGATTAACGAAGTATCAGTACGTCTACTATCCCGCTCGAAACATTACAGGTCCGTTTCAGAGAATCTTCCCTGTCAATTACTCTACTGGTGCATAAACCTGTCTTCCCAAACAACTGCATGGCTAGTACTAACAAACCAAACCTCACTGCAACCAAGCCACAACACAAGAAAACAAACAGGAGTTAGTATGAAAATATGCAAATGAAATTAAACATAAAAAACTAAAGCATGGTGCTGCAACCTTTTGCGTCATCCCGCCGAGTTAGTTAACCCAGACTACGCCATCAGCTGTAACTGCCTGTATTGTTGGGTTGGTTGCATGGTTGTGTAGGGTTTAACGTCACACTCGACACATTTTAGGTCATTTCGGAGACGGTGGGGTGACTGCGGCATCAGCCAGGATTATAGCCGCAGCCAGCGCTATCCCCAGTGCAGCCTCACAGTGTGTGCGGTGTTGCGTAGTGTATGGGCGACCACTGTTGATAACAGTGGTGTGTATGTGTATTATTTGAAAGGCATTGTGTCCATATGTTTTAGATGCCCCGCTAGGACTGTGGGTTTCTCTGGAACACGCCTGTACTTGTGCACCTACAACCAACCAAGCTGAGCGACGCTCAAGCGCTGCCTACCCCCTGGCTGGGTAGAAGCACTAGAGGGCTACAGCCTGGTGGTCACATGCACAAGGAGGTGGTCCATCTGTTATCCATACAGCCGGCATCCATTACAAGCTCAGGCACCTTTAAAGCTGAGTGTAATGGCCTGTCACAGTTTAGGGAGGACACAGAATGTAATCTCATAGCATGCCCGCTATTGCAATCGAGCTGAAAAACTCCCTTCCAGACCTGGATTTGAACCCAGGCCGGCGAGAGCAATCAGCCCGTCAGGCACTGTGGCCTATTCAGTGGCCTAGACCACTGAGCCACCGAGGACCGGCCCTGTATTGTTGGGTATTAATGACGAGCCACATCATGGGTCCACACTGCACATACACACACGTACACTTGTTAGCAGAACACTACGAACCTCAAGCCTCTGAATGATCTCCCGAAGTGGCAGTGACCGCTCTGGTCCGCCAATGTAAGTTGTTGGCGGAAGCTGGAAAACTCTCTCCATGTCCGGTTGTTCTAGTACCGCACACAGATATGTAAGTAAGACTACTAAGACTAACATGCCATGTGCCTACATATCAATACAAGATTCATGACATGCTGAACTAAGACTATACCAGACTACTGTCACTTGGTAAGTACTACATCAACAGTAATAAGCAAGTGCAATTAACAGTTTTTTTGTATTGTTCTGCCCAAGTTGGGGCAAAATTATTAGCAATTTACTTTATAAGCTAACAACAACCTGAGACTGCAAAGCAGAGAAGATTAAGCTGGCATTTACAGACTAGCAACAGGATTATGTCAATGATCACTAGTCTCTACTCTGCATTAGTCAGTCACAGAAAGCACTGTTACTTCCTTGGCTACAATCATGTAGTAACTAAACTGTGAGACATAAAAAACGCGCCAATTTTGTTTTCCACTGTAACTCTCGTCATTCCTTAAGCAACTGTTACGCTTTTTGTACCAGTGGAAACAGTAATAAATGCTCTACAGTGCACTTACTTAATCATATGACAATATCATAACTGTGACATTGCACATCTCAAAACTTTACTTCTTAGAGTTAACAAGTGCTGCTTTCTGAAGATAAAGTTTTGATCGATCAACAACCTGTGGGAATTTAAAGAGATTTTTTTGCCAGAATACGGGAAAAAATTTTAATAAGAACCGCAAAAGACAACTTTCTGCAAAAGATGCAAAAACCAGTTTGGTCAAATGCACTCTAGGAAGTGGTCGGTCGCAGTCGTTTCAAATTGTAGAGAACATTGCTGCAGTTACAACTTTGTGACAAGCAGTGTGACATAGTTATGACGATATCACGCCAGTAAGTAAAGTAAAAAAAGTAAAGTAAACAAATGAATTCATATAGTGCTTTACTCTAAGACCTTTATCTCTAAAAAAGTAAGTAAACTGTAAAGTATTCAGTCACATTTCCACGGTTACAAAAAGCGTAACAACTGCTCAAGGAATGCCAGATTTACAGTAATAAAGTGGCACGTTTTTATGGCCAACAGTGTATATATCATGCAACAATTGCACCTAGTTAAATCTAACTGTTAACTGGTTATGCAGGCAATAACTGCTAACAAGCAGCCCAGCTATCACAGAGACCGTGCTGCATGGTGGGTCAGTTTTGGCTAAAAGTGTAAAACGATATTCTGCAGCTACCGGTATCGAATTCTGTGAAATACAGCAAAATAACGGTTATTATGACGTTCAACGTCATTCAAGGTCACCTACGTCGATACCAATCGAAAGACCGTATGCGACTTCCTATTAGTGATTAACAGTAACTGACATTCTATCTTGTGCCGTTTGGAAGTTATCGCAGATTGTTGTTTAAATTTTGGACACTTCGTGTTTTAGAGCCCCCTTTGGGGGTGGAGGGTCAACTATTACTATACTATGCGTCTTAGGCTCATCAGAAAGTGCATAGTGGACTTCCTATTAGTGTTTATGGAACTTTTCGCTAGGTGTTACAGCTGAGGCGCTAGGAGCGAAAAGAGATTGAAAATCAACGTTTTGGAAGGGGGTGGGTAAGTATCTGCCAAATTTTCATTCAGAGAGGGAATGTCCCCATCATCATTTCACACGGATAGATAGGCCAATGAATGCCCTACAACTTTATCACTGACAGTTTTCACACAAAGAAACTTTCTTTGCTAACAAAGTAAGTACTACTTACTACTTAATTGCACCTAGTTTAATCTAACTGTTAACTGGTTATGCAGGCAATAACTGCTAACAAGCAGCCCAGCTATCGCAGAGACCGTGCTGCATGGTGGGTCAGTTTTGGCCAAAAGTGTAAAACGATATTCTGCAGCTACCGGTATCGAATTTTGTGAAATAAAGCAAAATAACGGTTATTATGACGTTCAACGTCATTCAAGGTCACCTACGTTGATACCAATCGACCTTGATTTTGAATGGAAAACAGCTGTTTTGCGTTTCTGAGCCCCCGTTTCGGGGGCTTAGGGAGCCCCCATTTAGGGGGCTTCTATCACAATGCACATGTTTGACAGACAGATAGACGGATGGAATGACAGACACCTTTCTCATCACTAGTCCGCACTGGCATTCCGTGCAGCGCGAAAAAAATTCTTATTAGTTCTTATTAGGAGTCACAGATCATGAAACTGAAACAAAAAGACGAAGCCGCATATGACCACAATAATAATTAAACCAAATACGTGCACAAAGAAATAACAAATAACCAAAATAGAGGCATGAGGAATTAACAGCAACGGACTGCAAGCAGCAATCAAGTGATTAGTGCAATAGGTGCGACAAATACTTGCAGCCAGTGCCAGAATTGCAAAGGTGCTCACAGGAGAATCATAGCAAAAAATCTTGGTAAATGAGTGAGCTTCGATGCCACATCGTCGAATTATATGCCTTCGCCATTAAATCTACCCCTGGTAACCTGTTCAGTTATTACCTTGACCCACGACCTCTGACCTTGAAAACATTTTCAACAATGTGCATTCACATGTGGAATATTTATGACAAATTTCACCGTAATCTCTACACTAAGTACAGATATACTGCATTGTGCAAAATAGTGTAAACGACATACAGCCGGATGGATGCCTGGAAAACATCATGCCTGCAGCACATATTATTGGCAGAGGCATAAAAACTAAGCGTGGTCATTGGTCACAAGAGACTCGCTGCTGGTGCAAATTCAACTCAAGAATTTGGGCACAACTGCACGGATTGCATTTAACACTGCTAAATTTCATCACCCAATTGCTACCGGTCATTATCACCTCTGCCAAGGCGGTTACGTGTTACCCAGCATTTGCCTGGCTGTGTGTCTGCCTGTTATCAACTTCATGTCTACTGGTCAAATCTTGACAAAAATTTCACCACCAGAGATATATCCTGTGGACACGGAAAAACTTCAAATTTTATGTGTGCACATCTGCATGCCGATACAGGAATTTTTAAAAAGATGTTTCAGCATACAAGATATGGCATTTTTCTACAATTTACCTCATATCTCTGAAAAAAAAACTAACTGGATCTTCATGAAAATTTTATCGCAAATGTATCTTTGGTCAACGAAGTCCCCTGTTAAATTTCTGATGTCATCTGGATCCGGAGACGCGGACTGGATTCATCTTGGCGGAGGTGTGACATGCTCTTATTTGACCCGTATTGTTTTGTTACAATGGCACCGAAGATGTCAGCGAACAGGTAATATTTCACCAGGAGATACTGCACTGAATTATACATTCACATACTGCCAGGACCTTTACAGCGTCTGATGTGCATTTTGTGCTGCACCCATCTCATTTATGCACATGGATTGTTTCCAATAAGCATGAATTTGTTAACATCACGGTAATCAGTAACGAGGCAACAATACGTCAACTGAACTCTAGTCAGAAAAATAATCTTTCCAATTAGCCAATTACTGACAAAAAAAACTAAACTGAAACCAACCAACGATTACTTATACTTCTGCAAACATAAACAATATAATAAATAAAACAAAATAAGAGAGATTGAGAAACAAAACAAAGTACTACGTAACAAGTGACAATCTGACGAGTGAAAATCTCCACATTTGATTTCAAGTTTCATCAACGGCACGAAGACCGCCATGCAACTGATTTCGTTGGAAATACATGCAATATCTGGATTACGTCATCAGCGAGCGGACGTCAGTGACGTGTACTGCTTCCAAGATCCACGCAGCCACCTTACCAATGTTATAGATCGTGTGGTACCGGTAGGTCGTGAGCAATTTCATACGTGCTTCCTCTTCTGTCTCTGCATGCCTTGCTTGTGTTATGCCGAGAGGATCGAGATCGGATACGCAGTGGCCTCGGATCTGGAGTGCGACATCAAACATAACGTGGATATGAGAAGTTACAGTGACCATGCTACCATGCACGAGTGGCAAAACTCGTCGAGCATCCATGTATCCAAAATGCACACTGGACAGTCTAATTATATCGGTGGAATGCATATTAATTTCAACAGCACACATTGTAAGTTTAGTGAGTCACGTCAAAAACTGGCAGTGGTGGGCAAATCGGAATTGCGATTCGACCGAAATCGCAATGTCAGACGTTCTGGACAACATCTGAATACTAAAAGGTTAAACTGCGTCACTGTTCGTTAAGAGTGATGTGACGGTCTCTAAACTGCATTATTCATTCAGATTTTGCATGCAAATTTCTTTGTCAAATTAGCAGAGAATTTGCAAACATTTTACAAGTGCTCGAAAACCGATTACTAGCCACGTCTACCTACAATAGATTGATACTGAAGATCGATAACAACAAGAAACTAAGATACACAAATGACGAACGTAAGCAATAAATAAAAACATTCAAACTTTTAAAAAGAGTGAATTCTAACTGCAGAGCACCATACATGCCTTATTTGAACACTACAGTGCAAGGAAATATGGACCAAATGCGGCATTTCGGGTTTGCAGATTTGACAACGATTTAAGAGCAAAATTTTAAGACAGTGATCTACGAGTTAATGTGCGACTTGCCCACCACTGCAAATGAACTTTCACCACATGCCAATGTTAGCCACTGGACAGCAAGAAGTTAATAGGAAACATCATCTGCAAGTTAGAATTGCACACAAGCTGTAGAGTTGTTGCTGTTAGGACAACATACGTGCAATCACAACGAAAAATGTGGAATGACTTCATACGTCTATTATGTACAGCAAGCTACTGATGACAGTTACTGATTAATTTTGTAATCAATTTCATTAAGCACATTTCCCACAAAAACAGCCTGTATCCCATCCAACAGACATCACCTGGAGAATAACGGAAAATATTATGTGCACTCTACTGTGTACTACAAATGTGCATAATCATCACCACATTTATATCAATTCTTACGGTCTGTTGGTTTAGGTTTACAGTAAGGTTTAGTTTTTGTGTCTTTTTACATTTTTTTTGGTTTGGTTGTTGTGCATTTCATTGTCAGCACCAGTACAAATGACTGTCTGAAAAGACTCATCTTCGAAATCACCTATTACGAGTACAGTCTGACATATGAACAAACTGGTGACTACTCACTCACTTCTGCAAAAACCCATCACATTCTGGCATGTTTTATACATGCAATGTTCTGAATGTGCTGATGAATGTGCTGTGTCATTCCACAAATCAACAGAAAGCTACATTCGACTGAATGTAAGCATGCAAGGGCTCAAGCGCGGGAGACCCAGCGTTTTTAACTGCTGAGCCTTACCAAGCGCATAGGTATGTGGCAGCAGCTCAGGCACCTCCGATGTATCCAGATCGGCGGCAAATATGCCGAGTGGATCAAGATCGCCGATATTGTGTCCACGAACCTGCGATTGCCGCCACATTTAGCCAGTATTACTCAACAGAAAAGAGTGAGATAAGCAACACAGTATAAACGCACAACCCACACTGTTGCAGCCGCATCTTCCTTCGTGTGAGTAAGCGGTAATTTAACAACTGCAAAACAGTTGCATGCACAGGAGACCCAGCGTATGTGCTGAGTGTTACCGAGGTCATGGGTATGAAGAAGCAGCTCGGGCACGTGAGACGTGTCAAGATCGGCGGCAAACATGCCGAGAGGATCTAGACTGGCAGCATTGTGTCCACGAATCTGCGATTGCCGCCACATTTAGCCAGTATTACTTAACACCGCAAAACGTCGCTGACGAATGCAACAAGTTATAAACATATAACCCAAGGTTGTAAACATTATCTTCCTTCAAGTAAGTAAGCCGTAATTTAACAATTGCAAAATGGTTTCATGCAAGGACTGAAGCATGGGAGACCCAGCATAAGTGCTGAGCCTTACCAAATGCGTGGGTATGTAGTAGTGGCTTGGGCAACTCAGACAAGATCAGCAGCAAGGATGCCGACCGGATCTAGATCGGCAACATTATGTCCATGAACCTGCGACTGCCATCACATTCAGCCAGTATTAATTAAAATAAACAATGTGGCTTCGGAATAAAACAAATTATAAACATGTAAGCCAAACTGTTGTAACCGTTATATGCCTTCAAGTAAAAAGTAATTTTTAACGACTGAAAAATGGTTGCATGCAAGGGGTCAATCGCGGGGACCCAGCATAACTGCTGAGCCTTACCGAGCGCATAGATATGTGGCAGCAGCTTGGGCAATGGGCACCTCCGCTGTATCAAAATCAGCGGCAAACATGCCAACTGGATCTAGATCGGCAGTACTGTGTCCATGAACCTGCGATTGCCACCACATTTAGTCAGTATTACATAAGATAATGCAACATGGTTTGGGAATGCAACAAATTACAAGTATATATAACCCAAACTGTTGCAGCCGTTATCTTCCTTCAAGTGAGTAAGCCGTAATTTTAACGACTGAACTCGATGGTCGCATGCAAGGGCTCAACTGGAGGAGACTCAGCACTCGCCGAGCCTTACCGAGCGCATGGGTATGCAGCAGCAGCTCGGGCACCTCAGACGTTTTGAGATCAGCAGCATGGACGCCGACCGGACTTATATCGGCAACAAAGTGTCCATGAACCTGCGATTACCGCCACATTTAGCCAGTATTACTCTACGCTGTACAACGTGGCTAAGAATGCAACATGACACGACGCACACCGATATAACTGTGTGCCTTCAATAATAATAATAACAATAATAAATAAGCTGGGCCGTAAGATAGCGTCTATTTCAGGAGACAACTGAGAGCCCAGCTTTCTTTTCCAGAGCATATCTATCACAGTACAGCACTTCAACTCCATCATACTCCACAACAGCTTCTCTAGCGACGAGGAGTGACCACTTCAGCTTTTCGTTTTACTTTAACTTTGTTTTTAACCCTCGGGATCTTTACACTCGGGGGTATAAAAAATTATAAATAATAATCATAATACTAATAACGACAAAGCCACTTGTAACAAGGTCATTGCGAGAGTATGCTTGGTTCAACAGCAACAAACAGCTATGGCCAGGCAGACCACCAATCAATTAGGCTGTGAGTCTGCCTGTAGGCTGTTATCACCGACACTCACCTTCATCCTTTAGTATCACTCAGCCTGAAAGCTGCCATTTATTTTACCATCCCACGGAAAGCAGAAGGCCAAGTCGACCAAGTAATCGAGTAAGCAAAATATTTAACGACTAAAACTGGCTTCATTCAAAGGTTTTTTTTTTACCTTTGCGATACTGTACAGCCACAAATCATATGACCAACCTCTCGTCAACTGTACACCAACATCATCTCAGACTAAGTAAGTAAGTAAGAAAGATTTCTAGTCAGCACCCTTAACGTTCAGACACAGGGCGCCATGGCCCAGCTAGCCAAACATAAACGTTTTCAACAATCGTTTGAATTGTCCAAAGGTGATGTCTGGTTGCCGAAGCTGTTCAGGCAGACAGTTCCACAGTGTTGGCCCGGCGGTGTCAAAACAGCGGTCACCAAACTGGCTGCGTGACCTCTTAAGTGGTCGTACAGCCAACCTTTCCAGTCTATACTCCTGATGAAGGTGTTCTATTCTCAGCCTGTAATACCATGAATGGATGCCTCCTATTCCTCAAAGGTGAAGATCAGCTATCGACAGCCTGGCTTTACCACAGCATATAATCAGTGATACTTTCTCCATGTCAAGCACTCGCCCATGCCAAAGACCCGTCTACCGGGTGAATGAACTCTACAGCCATTTTGACTTTGCACCAATGCTGATAATGATGACTTGACTTCATTCAAACGATCACATTACATCAATAATGTCCGTTTCTGCACACACGCTCCTTTTTAAAATAAGTAAGCGGGTCTACATACATCTGTAGACAGTGCGAAACACAAAAATATCACAGTGGCATTGAGTACCAGTGTTTATCACTAACCTGTTCAAAAGTGCATTTCTAGTTTATATTTCAATGTTTACAGTGATAAGCTATTGTCACTCACAGAGCATATCACTGTCATTCTCTGAAATGCACTGAAATGGCCACTTTCAACTGTTACATGGGTTACAAACATCATCAGACACATTGTAATGGCACCGAATCACGCTGATACATTTCATATGGACGTAGTGACAAGCTCGACAGAAAGGCATCACTGCAAACGTTGCTGTCAACCCGAGCAGCAAAACAAAGAAAACAGATCTTACCTGATAGGCTCGAATGATGGCCTGGACGGCGAGGTGATCGTCAATCAACTTGACATCAGGGATGGGTTGCGCTACTGCACCAGCTGCTGGCACAGTTGCCACGGCCATTGATGTTGCACCAACAGCAGCTGCTTGGCTGCCAGGGCGAATTGCTGGCGGAGACGTGTATGCAGAGCCCGGTGGGGCACCGTCACGTGCATTGCGAAAGAATACGTCCCACGACTGTCAATAATTAAACAAGACAAGATATACGATCTAACACTGGCATAGTAACTAGTAGTAGTAGTAGTAGTAGTAGTAATAGTATTTATTCAGTCATGTGGTCACAAGAACAAATAGCACAACACAAGATAAAGTTATACAGCAACAGACATTACAATGAATAGATATATCCAAACAGACGGGAGGAATTAAAACACCGAACATGAATGCTTATAAAGTTTGATGATGAGACAAAGCATGGGAAATAAATGTCTGATATCTTCTCATATGGCTGGGGAAGTGAGGAAATTTGTTTGCAGATCTTAGTATTAATCAGCACCTGCTGACATTAAAATTAAGGACGGGTTACACCAGCACTACTCATACTGCTACTCAATAAAGTACCACTTATCTCTAAGTAGCTCTCAAAACTCAAATTAATTCTGTTACATGAAAACAGTGCTTACAATATACACATACATTTGCTGAACGATGAGATATTTTACGCATTTTAATCGCCAAACAGCCAACTTCATAAATATGACTCACGACTTTCTGTAACTATTTCGTATGTAAATAAGTGCAACTGAATAATGTGGATTTCTAAGTGATGCAACCTGCCTTAAGTTAAAAGCATTTGCCATGGCTGACCCATATTGTACAGTGTCAAGGCAGAATGCACCCTGCAAACCCCTCTCCACTCAGTGCTCTCAGTCTGTCTCAGCTACAAGCATCAGGCCTTTAGCTGCATGTTCCCGTAAATGTGCAAGATTGAAAAGTAATGTACGTCCTGCAGCTATACGCCAGTAACTGTAGGATGAATGTAAGAAGCAACAGAGCGTAATGGTGTATGGACAGACGGAATGAGCATGGAAATTGTATATGGCAACTGTGAAGGCGGGATCCGAAATAATATTCGGAGATTTCCACTAAAAGTGGGTGGGACAGCTTGCATCGTGGCGCATAACCTTTCCAGAGTGCTAACATCTCTAATAAAAATTAGTGTTGGTCTCAAATTTATTAAATATCGGTCAGTGGAAGATTTTTAAGTAGCGACGCTAAGCTAAATGATTTTTCCCGTCTCTGTCTGTAAAAGAAACACATTTAGTTGTGGAATTAAGTCCGACAGGAGCTGGGCATACCTCAGTTGCATCCGGCAGTTTGGAACTTGTTCCAAATCCAGACACTTAGCTCGTCTGGAATGAACGGACAGCATCGCCAGATGAGACAAGCGTTCGTCACTCATTGTTGTGCGCAAATAGGTCTTAATTCATTTCAGTCTGCCTGCATCCAGTCTTCCAGCATTGTCCCAGTGGCCCTACCTTGTCTATGGCCGGTGCCGCCACTGGGAATGAGTACCAGTAAAACTGGCCTATAAAACCTAAGTACAAAATGACCGAGGACCGAAATGACCAAGGACTGAAGTGGATGTATGCCGTAGGACTATACCATGTTCGTGGTCACGGTGCATGTCGCCGACTTAGTC
>Ga0209562_1000203_pt1 | contig 24462 bp, 24 predicted proteins | sample WorMetvacBELIZE2_FD_187399 | JGI IMG/M metagenome (GOLD analysis project Ga0209562, IMG submission 187399) | Marine gutless worms symbiont microbial communities from Max Planck institute for Marine Microbiology, Germany - Olavius vacuus BELIZE.2... | ecosystem: Host-associated > Annelida >... | reverse complement strand
ATGTGGACAGTTTTTTGGTGACATGTAAATTATTGAGTTACGTTAGTTATAGACTAACTTTTCCTCCTGTCTACCAACACTTCTTGGGTCTAGTCCCGAAGTGACAGTACGATAAGTACATCAAAATGTAGAGATGCCCCGTCCGGGGTATCTTTACCAAACAAAAAAATCCCGCAAAATTTATCAATTCACAGAAACATGTCGTCCTGCGTTTTTTGTCGAATAAAAATATTGTTCAAATTATAATCAGACATATCGACTGATGGTTTTATTTTGGCGGCTTTATTGGTATCGCCTGGATGTAATATTGCTACTTCTTTTTCACCAAACCATAAGGATTCCGCGGAAAAAATTATGTCGTCTTCCATATGAGGCATTACTAGCTCTAGTTCGGCATTTTTCTTGATACGGTTTTTCACGGTAATTTTTATTTTTCCGTCACTTTCCACCGATTCAATAATCGCGGAAAATTCTTTTTCACTCGTAGAACGGTTGGCGTTGTATTGCATGCTTCCCTCACGAGGCTTACCGTGCAAAAATCCCGGAAAAAATCCGCGGTTTGCAGTGGCGTACACTTCGCGCCACAAATGCTCATCAAACGGTTTTTTTGCCTTCAGATCATCCAATGCCTGGCGGTATGCCCGAGCAATTGTCGCCACATAATATGCGGTTTTGTTGCGTCCTTCTACCTTCAGACTACAAATGCCTGCCTCTCGAATTTCTGCGAGCGCTTCAATCATACACATATCTTTTGAACTCATAATGTGCGTACCATGAAAATCTTCCTCTATCGGGATAATTTCGCCAGGACGTTGTTCTTCCTCTGCAAAATTCACTTGTTCAAAATCATGCAATCCCTTTGCTTGTTTTTCAGCAGAGCAATTTTCCGCGGATTTTTTTTCATCAGAAGAAAGCCCCTGATAAGGGGTTGGGGTTTCTTGTGGGCTTACATCCACTTCCCGTCCATCCTCATCAAACACGCGATAATTCCAACGACAGGTATGATTGCAACTTCCGCAATTGGCATCACGGCCACCGGTAAAACTCGAAAGCAAACATCGCCCCGAATAGGCCATGCACACCGCTCCGTGCACAAAATATTCCAACTCCATTTCGGGTACGTGTTTATGGATCGTGGCGGCCTCACGAACCGACATTTCGCGCGCCAAAATAATGCGGGAAACGCCCAGTTTTTGCCACATTTTTATCGCGGGAATATTAACCGTCGAAGTCTGTACCGATAAATGTTTTGGTACACTGGGAGCGTGCTCATCGGCTAGAGTCAGCACGCCCAAATCCGCGAAAATTATGCCATCGGGTTTGACCGTTTCCAGAAATTGCAGGTGTTTTTCGAGTGCTTTTATCAGTGGCTGATGCGGAAATGCATTGACCGTCACATACACTTTTTTGTCATTTTTCCGCGCAAAATCGATGATTTCGGCGATGTCATTTTCTGTAATTTTATTTTCTCGCGTGCGCAAACTAAACATTGCACATCCGCAATAAATCGCATCCGCTCCATACCGAAACGCGGTATACGCTTTGAATAAATCACCAGCCGGCATCAAAAGTTCGGGGAGCATGGGGTGCGAAAAAGCTCACGCACCATAGTAGAAAATGCAAAATGTAAAAATCAAAATGCAAAATGACAATTAAAAATGCAAAATGTAATCAGTCAGTCGGCGGACAGGTTTTACTACTTTCATTATTTGTAGGCGGCAGACAAGCCCGCCTACTGGAAAAATACCTGAACCATCCCGGTAAGCAGGGATTTTGGAGGATTTTATTGATCTCAAGTATCCCAAAAGATTATTAGTTTTTTGTCACAAAAAAACCTCACTCCCAGGGGAAGCGAGGTTTTACTTGAAAAAAACGCGGAAAATTATTTAACGGCGTCTTTTAGGTTTTTACCAGCCTTAAAAGAAGGAACTTTTGAAGCTGGGATTTTGATTTTCTCAGAAGGTTTCTGAGGATTAACACCAGTTCGAGCTTTTCGGTGAGAAACTTTGAAAGTTCCAAAACCAGTAATAGTAACGGTACCTCCTTTTTTTAGTTCTTTTGCAACAGAACCAATGAAGGCTTCAAGAGCATCACCAGCAGCTTTTTTGGTCAAACCAGCACCGCCAGCAATTGCAGCAACCAAATCTCCTTTTGTCATTTTAGATAAGGGTTAGAAAATAACTGCCCGGATTGTAGTAATTATCAAACCTCTTTGGCAAGGGATTAAATGGTTTTTAAATTGACAAAATATCGCGGAATATTTTTATTTATATAAATATACAAATAACCCCACAGGCCTAAATTACGGTAATTTGGTACAATAGATCATCATTCCATAGACAATCTGTCTGACAGTCCTATTTCAAGTATATCTAGCCATTTTTCCGCAGATTTTTCACGAAAAGCAGTGTCGCACATGCCCAATTTTTTTATAAATCGTAACTTCGATACCGAACGAATCTGGCTTACATTGCCAAAAGAAGTTTTTGCGAGACCGCTCTTTTTTGTTTTTTCTGCTACGACAAAAAAGGGATCATTTTCTGGTTTTGGTTTTTTGGAAGTCAATGGGACGACGAAAATAGTGCCAGAAGCAAGATTATAAAATGAATTACTTAACACCACGGCTGGGCGTGATTTTTGTATTTCTTGTCCCACACTAGGATCAAAGCTAATTTCCCAAATTTCGTCCTGCTTTATGATCATGACAACTGGGGATTATGCGCTATTTCTGCCAAAAAATCCGCTTCGCTTTCAGCAATCTGTTCTCGTAAAAAATCACGATCTGATGCCATAGAAAAATACGCTTTGAGGTTTTTATTTTCCTTTTTGGTACGCCGATAATCGGTGATGAGGTGAGCCAAGAAGCCACCTCGACTCAAATGCAGTTCCGCGGATTTTTCTGCAATGTATTTTCGCACAGAATCAGGTATGTGATATGAAGTTGTAATGGCGCGGGTTTTCATGATGCAATGAATTATCTAATAGAAATACTATTAGATTTTTTATGAAAATCAAAATAATTTACACATATTTATAAGTAATGCCTTTGTTTTGTGATTGTGGGCGGACGCGAGCAGTTATGCCATTGGCATATTGTAAAATTGGCTAACATCCGCAACAGTTACTCGACCAGTTCTTTTAACCTGAGAAGTTAATGGATTTTGCCTAGCGATTAGCGCCGAAGATTGTTCGCCAAATCTGCCACCTAGTACAGAATTTGGCCCTTCGCCTATTCTAGCGGGATATAAAATAGCCAAAGCTAAATCTACGGGTCTGTTAAGTCTGCCAGCGTATGGTTTTAGATATTTTTCGACATAATCTAGTTGCTGCACGGGAGTCATTTGTAGTAATTCTGAAGGTGATGTTCCTAGTGATCTAGCGGTTTTTGGGATCCATTGAATAAGTCCAACGGCACCAATACGATTAACCGCACGACAATCAAATTTTGATTCATGTCGTATAATTTCTTTTAGATGTGCCTCTTCTACGCCCAGGGATTTGCAAATACGAGCAAATTTTTCTGCAAATTCCGAATCATTAAATAGCTCTATTTCTGTAGTTGATGGACCCGCATTGGCTTTTAGGGATTCTGGGCTGTTTTTCTGATAATAATCTTTGAAGTCACTTAAAGATGCGCCCCAAGATTTTTCCGTAATATTCGTTTTTTCCGCGGATTTTTCAAATTTTATAGTATCACCGGAATCAATGGGGATATATCCCGCCGTATCATAAAATCCTGGCTTGTGTCCCTCAGAAAGGCTTCCCCGACGATTTCCTACGATTGCATCTTTCTCTTTTAAATCACTAAAATCAAAAAGATGGCAAATGCCAATAGCCTGATATGCTCCGTTATTTCCATGAAAATTGACCGTAAAACTTCCGTCAGGGTTTTTGGTCAAAAAAGTTTGTTGCAGTTCTTTTACTGGTAAGCTCAAAAACTCGCCCCCTGGAATATTTTCAAAACCCTTATGTTTCTCTGTCAGTTTTTGCACCGAGTCGGGGAATTTTTCCGCGGAATTATTTATTTGTTCGTTTAGGTTGCTTTGCTTTTTGCAAGACTCATCTGTAGCTTCCGAGCATTCTTTTGTTAGATCTGGGTTTTCTGCTCCTTCGGGGAGGGTTGGTTTCGGATTTGTGTCGACGGTCATGATGACGGGGGAGGACTAGGAAAAAGTACGATAACCTAAAAGCCTTCTTGTCTCGGTCTTTATAGAAACCCTATTACTTTGATTTCCTCCTAAAATCACTGATCTTCCGGCTTTATCATTACCAAGATAAATACCAATATGACCACCACTTCCTCTTTCTACAATCATTAGATCGCCTGGTTTTGGAGTTGTTGTTGGTGTTCCTTTATTTAAAAACTCTCGAGAGGAAACACTGCCCTGTATATTATTTATACCAGATTCTTTCAAAACATGACTTACAAAAGAGGCACACCAGGGCGTGTCTGGTCCTGCATTTAATCCAGCAGAGGCATGAAATTGCCTTATTTCATCTGGATTCGATCGTTCGCTTTTACCGATATGTTTTTTTGCATTTTCTAGTATCTCTTTTCCTTTTGGGGGAAGATCCATGTTTTTGTCACTTAAAATTTCATTTAAATAGGCAGTATCTGCCCGAGCTCTTCCAGGGTTTTCCAGGTGTACGGCATTTTTCATATAAGATTGAGCAGTTTCGTCATCAATATCTTTTCCCATCATTGATTTAAATATGTCGCCAAAGATAACTACAAGTCTTTCTGCGGGATCATTGATGGCTTGATATTTATCTATATCTACCTTACTTCCAAGTTCTTTTATTTTATCTTCTGCGGTTCCTTCTGATTCCAAAACATCTCCATAATCTGTATGAAATTTACTGTCTGCTTTGACCAATGCCTCGATATTCATCCCATCTATTATCTTTCCAACCTCATTATTGCTTTTTTCAAGTATGCCATCGACTGAGGATAATTTATTTAAAATTATGTCCCCAATAGATTTTGAAACAGCTTCCTTGTTTTTAGGTTCATTTTTATCGAGGTATGTTTTGATTTTTTCATCAATGATATCTTCAAATTTTTCAGAAACTCTATTGGGCAATTCGTTCTCAGAGATTGTTTCAATTTGTTTTGTTATTTCGTCGTTAAGGTCTTTATTTTCAGGATTTCGAATATCCAAATTGTGATTATTTGCCAAATTATTAATGATTTTATCGTAAGCATGTGGATCACGAATATCCGCTTCTTTGATTTTTGTAGCGATAATTCCATTCTCTTTACCGTAGTTCTTTTTCACATCGTCCAATCGTGCTTTAGTGAGAGCTTCATTTAATTTCATAGAAAGTGCATCAATCCCTTCTTTAGATTTTTCTGTTTTTGGATCCAATTTTATCGCCTTATCCAATTTGTCTTCAAATGTTTCCTTATACGGTTGATGCCTTTCTTGTCCAAATTTTTCCTCCAATTTTGCTATTTGTGCTTTTACATACTCCTCTGGTGTCATCTTGTCTGGAGTCTTTGGTTTTTCCGCGGATTCTGGCTGTTTTTTAGTTTCAGGGTCTACCGTCTGAGTTTCATTCCAAATAAACCTTGGGTTTTTATTTTGTGTCGGAAATCGGAAAAATTTTTTCATGGTTTTTTAGAGTTGGGCGAGTAAAGATTCGAGTTTTTCTTCCGCATCCGCAATTTCCTTGGCGTGATCTTTTGCTTCTTTTTGCATCAGGTCCATCAGTTCTTCGTGGCTGATTTCTCGATCCAAATCTTTGAAAAAATTCGGATTTTTTTCCACCAGTTTTACGAAGATATCGGTCTGCAGGGTATCCATTTCTTGTAGCAGGGGCAGGATTTTTTCCAGAGCTTGCGGATCGGTGACCTGAGACAGCGCCGAGCGCTGACCAGGGGTCAAAAAAAAATTTTTGTCGATGAGCTCAGCGATATTTGCGTCGGTCATATCACGTCATTGTAACATGAAATTGATGAAAAAAGAAATGGTTTTGACCTTTTCCGCCGAGTTTTTAAAATGCATCCGTTTTTTTATAAACCCTCATGCGAAAAGAGATTATCAATCGTTTTGCTTTTATTGTCCTTTTGGCACTCATCGGAGCGCTTTTTTTCACTCCATCACAAAAAATTTCCGCCCTTTTTGGCGATAATAGCTTCACCCAAAAAATTTCGGAGTACCAGATCGCCCTAGGGTTAGATTTGGTCGGTGGTGCAGAGCTGGATTACAAGATCGATCTGAGCGAAGCCGAAGCACAAAATAGCGACGATGATCCGAGTAATGATGTATCGATCGTGGCTCTAACCAATAGTGTCCGAGATGCGATCGAGCAACGGGTCAATCCAGCGGGGGTAGGGGAGATCACTGTACAAAAAGCCACCACGACAATAAACGGGGTACAGGAACACCACATCCTTATCCAAATGCCGGCTGGTACCGATATCGAAAAAGCTAAAAGAGACGCCCAAAAAGATAATCGATTGGAATTTTTTGCTGAACGAGATAGTGCTGAGGTGATGGCACCGATAAAAAAAGTGCGAGAAAATATCACCACGGCAAATTGGAAACGAGAGACAGAGAAAATTTTGACGGAAAATCCAGCCGTAAAACTCCTCAAAAAAGAAGGTATCGACGCGGAAAGACTTTTGCCGCAAGAATTGGTAGAAGGGGTAAAAAATGCTAAGAGTGGACAAATTTTACCCAATACGGTTCCTTTTATCGAAGTGCCTACTTATCAAGTGGATGCCAGTGGTCAAATCGATCTTTCGGCATTCCAAAATCCCGCGAGATATACGGGAATTTTTTATCTAAAATCCAAAAAATCTGATACCAAAACTTCTCCAAACCCGACCGTAAAAGCCCGACATATTTTGATCGCCTGGAGTGGTGCTAGTGGCGTACAAGAAAGCGATAAAATTCCCTACAAGACCAAAGAAGAAGCGAAAGAAAAGGCGGAAGAAATTTTGCAAACCGTCCAAAAAAATCCCAAAGATTTTGAGGCATTGGCCAAAGAATTTTCGACCGAGCCGGGAGCTGCCGAAAGCGGGGGAGATTTGGGGGAATTTCCAAAAGGACGGATGGTGAAACCCTTTGAAGAGGCAGTTTTCACCAAAGATCAAATAGGAGTTTTACCAGAAATCGTAGAAACAGATTTTGGTTTCCATATCATTGAAGTGCTCGAACAAAACCTATACCAAACCAAAACCGAAACAACGGTAACTATCGATTATGAAATGCTGGTGTGGGATTCGGAAGAAATCACCTGGGAAAAAACAAAACTCAGCGGAAAAGATTTAGACGCTGCCAGCAAAGGGTACTATGAAAATTCTCGAAAACCACTAGTAAATTTGCGACTTTCTTCTGCTGGGGGAGAAATTTTTGGTGACATTACCGAATTACTCACTAAAAGAAATTGTAACAATGGTGTTGGCGCATGTCGACTGCTCATAAAAGTAGGAGGAAGTCCTCTCTCGAGTCCGCGGGTAACCGAAAAAATCTTGGGACGTGATGTGCAAATCACGGGGCAATTTACCGAAAAGGAAGCAACCGATTTGGCCAACGACTTAAACCTGGGAGCGATTGATGCGCCCGTTATCCTCAGCACCCAGACCAATATCGCCGCAACGCTTGGGCAAGCGCAACTTGATAAAAGTATCAAGGCTATTATCGCGGGATTTTTGGCAGTAGCAGTGGCTATGCTCCTGGTATACCGATTGCCAGGACTGATGGCTATTTTAGCACTTATTATTTACGGACTGTTATACGTAACCCTGCTCAAGTTGTGGCCTGAAAGCTTCGGTGGACCTATCGTTATTACACTTTCGGGGGCGGCTGGTATTGCTCTCTCGCTCGGGGTGGCAGTCGACGGAAATATTTTGATCTTCGAGCGAATGAAAGAAGAGCTTCGTCGTGGCCGAGATTTGGCTGATGCGATTGATCTCGGGTTTTCTCGGGCTTGGCCGGCCATTATTGATTCCAATACTACTACTTTACTCGTTTGTATTATCCTTTTTACCGTTGGAAGTTCGGTGCTGAAAGGTTTTGCCATCACGCTCATCGTGGGGACGATTCTCTCGATGTTTACCGCTATTAGTATTTCTCGAAATCTGCTCCGATTTTTAACTCTTTTTAAGATGTTCCAAAAACCATCCCTTTTTGGCCATGATGGTACTTTTGAAAAATCCGGAACTCCTAATATCCGCAAAAGAAAATAATTTTTATTTATCAAAAAAATTCATGAATATCGTTGCAAATCGCCGTCTGTGGTTTTCTATCTCTGGAGGATTTTTTATCGCCAGTTTGGTATTATTTTTAATTTTTGGGCTTCGATTGGGGCTGGATTTCACTGGCGGAATTCGCTGGGATATACAATTTTCCGCAGAAACCGAAATTTCCGATGAAGCACTAACAAATATCTTGGGAGAATCCGCGCAAATCACCAAAACAACAGACGAAAACAAGACGTTATTGATCGCTTTGCCCGATATCAGTGAAGAAAAAATTACCACGATCCGAGAGAAGATAAAAAATGAAATCGGTGAATACGAGGAAATTTCTTTTCGAAAAATCGATTCTGCCGTGGGGGCGAGCTTTAAATCCAAGGCATTTTGGGCGGTCTTTTGGGCTTTGATCGGGATTATTTTATACGTTTGGTGGGCGTTTCGTCACATCCCCGAGGCAGTGAATCCTTGGCGATTTGGAGCGATAACAATCGTCGCTTTGGTGCACGATGTAATGATCGTAACTGGTATTTTCGTACTACTGGGATTGATATTGGGAGTAGAAGTAGATTTGGCATTTTTAACCGCGATTTTGGCGACTTTTGGGTTTTCGGTAAACGATACGATCGTAATTTTAGACCGTTTTCGCGAAAATTTACGATTCCAAAAAGCCAGTGAAACCTTTGCTGATACCATCGAAAAATCAATAAAGCAAACCGTGAGAAGGTCTATTTATACTTCACTTTCGACGATTTTACCACTTTTATGGATTATGGGATTTTTTATCGAACCAGTTTTTTACTTTGCACTTGCGCTCACCATCGGTATCGCTGTGGGAACCTACTCTTCTCTCTTTGTCGTCGCACCACTAATCGTAACCTGGAAAGAATGGAGTGACAAGCGAGAAATGGCCCCAAAAAAGTAGTTTTATCGAAAATTTTTATGTACTTCGATTCGGCGGCCACCACCCCCCTCGATCCACGTGTTTGCGATGAAATGCGTGCGGTCATGGATATGTTTGGCAACGAAAATTCCAAGCATCACTATGGGTTTGAGGCGCGGAAAAAAATGGATCAGTACCTCAAAAAAATCGCGAAAATTTTGGCCGTAAGTTCCGATCAAATTTTTCCCGTTTATTCAGCCACCGATGCCAATAGGCGGTCGGTGCAATGGGCACAAAAAAACTTTGGAATTGACCGTGTGTTCTGTTCTCATACCGAACACAGCTCCATTGCCGATGAAATAAATCCGCAACATTGTTTTGACCCAACCGATCATGGGATTGGCGAGCTGGCTCTAAAAAATCCTGGATTTATAGCCCTGGCACATGCCAATAGCGAAACAGGGCATGTGTATTCCGTGGAAAAATATCGCAAAAATTTTCCTTCCGCCATTATTTTGCGCGATTATGTGCAGAGCTTTGCCAAGGGCGTAAAGCCCGATTTTGAAAATGCGGATATTGGTACTTTTGCGCCGCATAAATTTCATGGACCAAAAATGGTGGGATTGGTATACTTAAAAAACCCCGAGGCGTTTCCAGAATTTTCTAACGACACGCATACTAAAAATCTGTTCCTTGTGGCAGGTATGGCCAAGGCGTTCGAAATTCATACAGAAGAATACGAAAAAAATCGACAGAAAATGGTAGATTGGTCGGTACAGATTTCGGAATTTATCGAAGAAAATATCGCAGATTATCGCCTCCACAGCCATTATAACGGCGAGCATTTGCCCGGACTGATTAATGTGGCGTTTCGCGGTATTCGTGGAGGGGAGCTGATGATGGCGCTTTCGGAAAAAGAAGGGATCGCGGTTTCTACCGGTTCGGCGTGTACTTCTGATATTTTAAGCCCCACGCGCATTATTCAATTTTTAGAATCCGATCCAGTGTGGCAATATCCCATCCGCATCGGGTTACATAAATTTTTGACCGACCAAAATATCGCGGATTTTTGCGAAATTTTAGCGCATTATGTAGGAGAAATGCGGAGTAAAAGAGGAAGTTGAAAGTTTGCAAAACTTATACAACATATAAAATCCTACTACAATAAAGCCGTATTGTTTGGGGTGTAGGCATGACCAATGCCCACAAATCTCCTCCAATGACCAGGAATGGGATTGTTTTAGTTTTTCATAGAGGAATACACGGGAATCCCTCCATTCACTATCCCAGATACGAGAGGTTTTTTGCGTACCCAATACTTTCTCTGATAACGTTTCTGTTGTGCTTTTTGTGAATCATAGATGTCACGAACACTATTTCGTTTGATTTCTCGGGAAATAGTAGATACGTGCCGACCCAATATCTGAGCAATAGCTCTTAGGCTGTACTGCTTTCTATAAAGCTAATAGGATATCTCTTTTCTTTCGGAAGCGGTTAACTGTGTTGCCATGTACTTGAGAGGATAATTACTTTCCCTCAAGTGTTGCGTTTAAGATGAGAAAATTCGGTATTAGTATTTGATATTGGTTTTGTGGTGGCAGTGTTTTGTAACGCGATAGAAATATTTCTTTCATATGGGTCCGGGCTCATGGTCATGGTTTGATAGGCGATGGTGATATTATTCTCACTATAGGCTTTCAAAACCCTTTGAATAATACGAGATTTGGCAAGAAAAATATCACATTCAGTACTTACCCAAAAACGAACCGCTATTTCTATATTAGAACTTCCAATACCCGAAACAATTACTGCGGATTTTGGAGTTTCTAATATATCTGGATCTGCTTGTAATACCAATTCGGTTATTTTTATTACCTGATCTAGATCACTTTTATAATGCACTCCGACATTGAAATCTAATCGACGATGGGGTTGGGCGTATAAATTTTCTACGAAATTACTGACCATATCTACATTGGGTACGATGATTTTGGATCCATGAAACGTTTCAATATCAGTAGTACGCATATCAATCTTGGATATTTTCCCTATTTCTTCGTTTATTTTTACCAGATCGCCGATCTTAAATTTATGCTGCGACAAAATTACAAAACTCGCGATAATATTTTCAAAAGTACCGCGAAAAGCGAGTCCCAATCCCACCGAAAAAGCTCCAAACATCCAGGCAATATCGATATCAATCATTTCGAGTCCTACCAAAATACCAAAGGCAATAATCAAAATCATTACCAGGCGCTCAACCAAAATGATAAATTCCGTTCTCCCTTGATATTGCGGTTTTTTGGCAATTCGATTAGAGACGATTACTTTTATAATTTTTCCAACGATGAAAAAAATGATAAAAATCCCGATAAATACCAAAAATTTCCACGAGATATCCACCACCCCTATACCCTCATTGGCCTGCTGTATCATATTTGTTCCTTGTGCTGAAGCGGTTTCGACGAAAAACATCCCTGCATTGTACCAGAAATGAGAGTTTTTCACAACCCGGAGGCCTAGAAAACTATTTGACAATACTTTTTCTTCTCTTAATCTGCGTTTCGGTTTTTTTACTCAACGATCTCAATGCTTTCTAAAACTCGCTGGAGAAAACGATTACGAACCCACGGATTTCGAGCTCGTATGCAAACTCATACTGGACGGCGTGTTTTGGCGCGTCGTCGGGCAAAAGGTCGTCATCAATTATCCGTCAGCCCAAAGCAGACTTCTTGGTCTTAGGTTTTTTTAACCAAAGTGTGTTTTTCGTATGATCAAAAAGATAAATCGATTTTCAAAACACTCTTTTAAGCGAAGCCAAAAATATATGCGAAGGCGCAAAGGGTATTTTTTTTCCGTAATGCTTGGCTCCGATCGAATCCGATCGCATTTTTCGGTACTAATACCCAAAAAAATCCAAAAATCCGCAGTAAAAAGAAATCAAATGCGACGACAAGCATATCATTATTTACGAAAAATTATTATGTCTCAGATAGAAAAACTAAATCTTATCTGTTTTGTACACCAAAACTGGCTAGACTCCGATCGCTCTGATTGGCAAAACGATCTATCACAATTAATATTTTCTCATCACTCTCAAATCCATGGAAACAAAAAATAATTTTTGGCGCACGTTTCGAAGTTTTATCATTTGGTTTTTGGTATTCTATTTATTGCTGAGTTTTTTCTTTCAGCCAAAAAATAATACCAATACCGATGGAATCCTGACTCTTTCTGCCTTAGATGATGATGTAGTACTGGGAAATTTGGCAAATTTTCAGCTAAAAAATAACACCGATGCAGCACTGAATTTTGCAAGTCCTTGTGAAGAAAATTCCGCGGAATCTGCCGTTGTTTCTCGGATAGTAAACGGACAAAAATTACCGCTTGATATAGGAAAAGAAAGCTGTGCTGGACTGGAATCTTTTCCCCTGTCTCCGGGAGAGACCAAAAAAATCACCCTACACGGCTGGCATAACCAGACTTTTACCGAAGCGGGACGATATGATTTTACACTCCAGCTATCGGACGAAAATAGAGAAATCAGTACCGTGAGCACCGAGGTAATGTACGAAAATCCAGGGTTTATTCGGCGGTTTTTTCGTTTTATTGTCACCGAACCGATTTTCAATACTCTCGTTTTTTTCGTCGATAAACTCCCTGGTCATTCTATGGGATGGGCGGTGATTTTACTTACCTTGTTGGTGCGAATTATTTTTTATCTCCCAAATCAGCATGCTATGGAGTCACAAAGGAGACTTCAAAAACTGCAACCACGTATCGAAGAAATTCGAAAAAAATGCGGGAAAAATAAGCAGATGATGGCATTGCAGACTATGCAATTATATCGGGATGAAAAAATAAATCCGTTTAGTTCCATTCTCCCAATTCTAATTCAGATGCCCTTTTTGATTGGATTATATTTGGTAGTGATTGATGGATTTGCACCTCATCTCAATCATTTTTTATACAGTTTCCAAAAAAATTTCGATATCACAATTGTGGACAATGCCTTTTTGGGATTAGATTTATCGGCCGCACCATACTACGCTTCTATGCAGGTTTTATTGCCATTGATTGTTGCCTTTGCCCAGTTTGGAGCGATGAAATTGGCGATGTACCGAAGCCAAAAACAGGGAGATAAAAAATCGGGTGTCCCCGATGATCTCGCAGCCCAAATGCAAAATGCTCAAAAAGTTATGGTATATATTTTACCGCTCATGATTGGAATCTTTACCATCACACTTCCCGCAGCAGTGGGGATATACTGGTTGGCATCTACCGTCTTTGGTATGGGACAACAAATGCTGGTAAACTGGCGCCTAGATCAACCGCAATTACGAGTAAAAAAATGAAATCGTTAGAGTGTTCTGCAGGATTAGAACGACGACGAGTTCTATTAAAAACATTTGCACAAAAGTTTTCGTTAAAAGTTAGGTGTTCCTGTTTCAAGATTTTTTATATCGGCTTTTTAAAAAATTTCTTTCAGTCAATAAACGAAGAACCGGATCGGCATATTTTAGAAGTCGGTATTGGATTTGGAGATAAAACATCTGCAATGTCTGATCATATTAAAGATCCAAAAAAACTATATGGGATCGATATTGACCCCGAAAGAATAAAGGAAGCACAAAGAAAGTATCTTGAAATAAAACTAGATTATGCAAATGCCATCAATCTTCCTTACCCCGATCAGTTGATGACAGCGGTATGTTTTTGTCAGTCTACACATTATTTGTCCTCAGATGATTTAGAAAAAGCCTTACAGGAAGCGAGCAGGGTATTAAAATCTAACGGAAAATTACTAATAATTGAAACTTTTAAATTTCGTCGAAAAATATTAGATCTACTTTTGATTCCTCTTCGTCAATTATACCAATACACTTTTGGAGCTGGAGAATATTATAATATCACAGAAGAAGAGTTTTTAGCCGTGGCTGACCAACAGGGTTTTTCCTTGCAGGAGAACATGAAAGAAAGCCATTGGCTTTATTCGATACTCATTTCTAATACGTTGATTTTTGATAAAAAAAGTTGAGAATTTTTTTTTGACAATAGACGTATCAATAATAGAATCCCGTTCGTTTCATAGAAAATAAAACACTCAAATGGCTCATAAAAAAGCAGGTGGTAGTACCAATAACGGTCGAGATTCCAAGGCGAAGCGCTTAGGCGTGAAGCGATTTGGTGGTCAAAGCGTTTCCGCTGGTTCTATCCTAGTTCGCCAAAAAGGCACCAAATTTCGCCCCGGAGAAAATGTGGCCATGGGATCTGATTTTACAATTTTTGCTACCAAAGATGGGGTTGTTTCTTTTTTTGAAAAGGCGATTCGTCGGTTTGATGGTCGTCGATATCCTCGTCGATTTGTCAGTGTTTCCTAAATAAATACCCATGAATTCTAGTAATGCGTGTCGGGCCTGCCTGATGCCCTTTTCAAAAGATCCAAATCACGTTGATGGCTGTCCCTATTGCAGTTATTGTGCTCCAGATGGGAAAAATTTTTGCTTTTCTGGGACACGGCAAGAATTTCAAAAAATGTGTTATCAAAACATGCAAAAACATGGAATGCCCTGGATTTTGGCGAAGTTTTTTACTTTTATGATTCGTTTCGCTCCCGAGTGGAAAGAAAAAAAATAATCCGTCGTATTTTTTGTTTTTTTATCTAAAATCTGCAAAATAGTGGCACCATGGCAGATAAATTGGGAGAAAATATCGATAGCTTGGTAACCGGTAAGCTTTCAGAATCGGTGAGCGAATCAGATGAAGTTTTCGCGCAACGATTAGCTGCTGCACAAGCGCGCCTAGCACAAATCCAAAAACAAGAGGGAAAAGCCAAAATATACGACCAAAAATTAGTTGTCATCATCAAAACGCTACCCGTGCAATACCTCGAAATCGTGATTTTTTTTCTCAACCATGATTTCCCAAGTCTCACCATCATTGCCTTTTTGTCGCTAGTAAACGAACCCTGCGATAAAATTGCGCATCAACGCTTTCACGAACACATCGCCGAGGCGGCTGATTTTTCCGAATCTAAATTTTTACGAAAAGATATTGAAAAAATTGTTTCGCTTTGGTGGACCTATATTTTTGGCGCGGATTATGTTTCCAAAACCGTTCGGTTCAAAGATCTTTCTCGTCATAAAGAATTTAAATCCCACTTCACGTTCTTTTATCTCACTTTGTTGCGGGATTTTTTTGCTACCAAAAATTACAAAGATTTTGAGGAATTAGCCCTAAAAAAAAACATGGAACATTTCCGTGATCGACTTTTTCGCGGAGAATGACAAAGGCGGCAAATTATAAATTGCAAGCTGACAAGCTGTTAGCAATTAGCCCTTTTTGTAGATCAATAAAACCTTCTATAATTTTCCATTTTGATTTTTGCATTTTAAATTATAGTGGTCTGCGATGCATAATCGTTTTTGTTTTTTGGATTTGGAAACGACGGGATTTGATGCGGAAAAAGACTCCATTATCGAAGTCGCTATCTTGATCTATGATGGAAAAGAAAAAATCGAAGAATTGGACCAGGTATGCACTCCCGAAAAAACACCAATCACTCCTTTTATCACCAATATCACCGATATTACTCCAGCAGAAATTTCGGAAAAGGGCGTGAAATTTCAAACCCTCAAAAATTCTATCAACGAATTAATTGGTGATCGCGTTATCATAGGTCACAACATTGATTTTGATATCAATTTTTTGGCGGCCAATGGTATCGACATTGCTAGAAATCCTCGTATCGATACACACGAACTCGCCAGAATTTTGCTCATCAATGAAGAAAGTTATGCCCTGGAAATTCTCTCGAAAAAATACGGATGGGAGCATACCGATGCGCATCGAGCTATGGCAGATGTACGAGTTTCGATCGAATTATTTTACTTTTTGCAACAAAAAATTCGTGAGTTGCCCGTCAGTTTTTTGGATACTATAAGACCTATCTTGAAACAAAAAACCGATTGGCATGCTCGGCATTTATTTTTTTCTCTCGGCGGCACAGATGGGAAAAATTTTTCTCGTCCTAAAAAACCCGAAAAAAATACCCCTTCTGCTACTTTTACCGATCCTGTGATCGAAAAAATTTCCCTACCAAAAAAAGGATCACCCATTTTTTTTCGTCCCAAAAATTCTCCCGATGGGAAAAAACAAATTACCGCTCTGGCAGAAAAATTTTCCGCAGAAAAAAAGGTACTACTCATCACCCCGTGTATCGATTTTTTCCCAGATTTTCCAGCATTTCCCACTCCTTACGTCTTGATCGATTCCGATCGATTGCAGGATTTTTCCCAAAAACGAACGCGCCTAAACGATGCGGAAATTACTTTTTTTCTCAAGGTCGCTTATCGGGATTTTCTGGGTTTTCGCGGAAAAGATTTTTTCGATCTTTTTTTTCAGGAGCGTTCTTTTTGGTCGGAAGTTTGTATCGAAGACGAAAAAAATCCGCGCTACCAGCAAATAGTAAAAGAAAAATCCGCGAAAAATATTCTTACCATCACGCCTCGAGCATTTTTTGATTTGCGGCATTTAGAAATTTTTTCTGATCGTGTGATTTTGGTCGATGAGGCAGAAAATCTTGGATCATTACTTCTTTTTCATCCACTCAAAAAAACCGTTATCGAAGGCGAAGATATGGCAGTCGATTTTTTTATCGCGCGTTTTGTTCGCGATTTTTTCGAACCCCACATCGGACATTCCGTCGGAGCGTTTGGAGAAAAGGCTGTATTTTTACCCACACAATCTATCCCTCAATGGATCGAGGAACTCAAAAAAAATTCAATTGGTAACGCGGAAATTTTATCAGATTTTAAACATGCATCTGACGAAAAAAAAGTTCGTTTTGCCGAATTTTTTCCTTATAATGGAGCACTCAGTTTTTCTACCTGGGACCCCACCGAATGGTTAAAAATCCAGCAAGATTTGGCGGAATTTCCAGCGGTTTTTATACATCGAAATTCTTTTCAGTACCCCGAAACCGTTGCTTTTTTTCGGATTTTTATCGGTCAGTGGGAAGGAGAAAAAATCGAATCAGAACCAGCAGAAAAAATTTTCCCAACTGTTCCCGAATCCCTTTCTTCGCCTACATCTAGCGACTATCATACAGGATTGGCACAACAAATTTCCAATGCTTCTAAGGATTTTTCCGATACCGATATGGCCGTCTTTTTCACCAGCATCGAAACGATGCGTAGCGTATATGATGAATTGGAAAAATTTAATATTTCTCACGAGATTTTTGGGGAAAAATTGGCAGGCGGAGATGGAAAATTCGCGGAAAAAGTGAAGCAGTGTGACCACCACGCACGCATGGTATTTTTGCAAAAAATGATCTCGCCTTTTTTATCGACTTTGCCGGTTTCTGTAGTTATGATCCAAAAAATTCCCTTTCCCGTTCCACATCCGATCTTGGATTCTTTGGCAAAAAATAATCCTCATATTTCGCTTTGGGATAGTTGGATTGTGCCACAAGTTGTCTTCGGCATGCGGCAACGTTTAGCAATTTTTCCTCGCGCACAAAAAATATTTCTTCTCGATGCACGTGTTCATGCTCCATGGGCAAAAGATTTATTGAGAAAAGTTTTTTCTTAGAAAGGAGGCGCGATTCGATTGTTCTTGCGGGTTTTTGTTTGGTGTGTTTTTATGCGAGAAAAAAGAATAAAATCCTGCTCTGTGATGAGCTGTCGCGGTTAGGACTAATAGCTAATAATCTATACTAGCTTGCTTTAATAATTTCCGCAGAAATTATAGAAGCATAAAACGAAGTTTTCGTTCCGCGTACGCGGAACAGTGAAGTCATGCCAAACGCTTAAAGTAAAATTTTAAAAGCGTTTGAGTATAACATTCATTTCCCTTGCGAGTTACAACTTTCAACTTGCCCCTTGCCCCTTGAAAGTGTAATTTCTCCGTGTTTATCAATCCGAGTCTATGAAATTGTATTTATGCGTTTTAGGAAGAAATCGAGAGCTATCACTTGTAGAGCTACAAATGCAAAGTGCTGTGCTCGATTGGGATATTTCTGAGGGCTTGGCAGTCGTAAAAAACATCAATACTGTAAATCCGCGGGAATTACCAAAAACACCAGAACAATGTTTTTTGGACCGACTGGGTGGGACGATTCGCATGGGAGAAATTATCGCTACCGTCGATGAATCGGAGATTTTTTCCGTCCTAACCCATCAAATACAAAGCCAAAAAACAGAGGGAAAAATTCACCTCGGCATGACGGGTTTTGGGGTAAAAAAAACTTTTGTAGCTGATTTATTACTACAGATCAAACAAACTCTAAAAAACCAAAACCGAAATGTAAGGCTTTTGAATCCTTCTGGTGTCCCCTTGGATTCGGGAAAAATTTTTGGCGAAAAACTCCTCAAAAAAAATGGGTTTGAATTTTTACTCTGGAAAAAGAGCGGAAAATTTTTCGTGGCGCAAACAATCGCTAACCAAAATTTGTGGAATTATACCATCCGGGATCGTGAAAAACCTTTTCGGGATGCATATATGGGGATGCTTCCTCCCAAGCTCGCGCAGATACTTATCAATCTTTCTAGTCCTTCGGATGATGATGTGATTTATGATCCTTTTTGTGGCTCGGGAACAGTCAATATAGAAGCAGTTTTGAACAATTTTTACACAAAAGGGAGTGATTTATCCACAAATTTTATAAAAGGCGCGAGATCTAATGCGAAATCTATAAGTGATCGATTTCGGCTGCCGTTGGATTTTTTTTCTTTTTCGGTAGCCGATGCGACCAAAATTTCATGGTCAAGTGAAAAAAAAGGCGTCGTTTGTAGCGAGGGTTTTTTGGGGAAAAATTTTTCCCATCCTCCATCGAGTGCAGAAATTTTCGCGGAAAAAAAATCAATACAATCCCTTTTGACTGCCTTTTTCCAAAACCTCGATCCATCAATTGTACCTCGGGTAGTAATCTGTTTGCCTGCCTGGAAAAAACCGAGTGGTTATGATTCTATTTTTGTCTCGCTTGCATCTCGTATAAAAAATTACCAACCCATATTACTGTGGAAAGAAAAAAAAAGCCTATTTTACGATCGTCCGGGGCAGTTTGTCGCTCGAGAGGTGACGATGTGGGAGGGGGTGTGAGTTTTTTTTGTCTTGTTTGGGGTTTCTCTCTAAAATTTCTGATGTATGAAAATATCAAAAAAAATAAAAGGAGTGACGCTGATAGAGGTGGTAGTGGCGATTCTTTTGATTGGGATTTTTTTTGGTGTGGCGATGACACTTTTTGTGACCACTTTCAAATTGAGCGAAACGAATCGAGCTCGTTTTCAGGCAACGTATCTGGCTCAGGAGTGTTTGGAATTGGCCAGAAATTTGCGCGATACCGCCTGGAAGCAATTCCGACCTTTTGATTGCGCGTTTAAAAATTCCAGTGGAAATTTTATCAACGGCTGGGGGATAAAAAATGAAGTCGTGAAGTCCGAAGAAGAACTAGGAGGCGATAATTATGCTTTTCAATGTCAAAAAGATTGGGGTGTCCTGATTTCTGATAATGACGGAGATGAAAAAATTTCTCTTTTATATGGCGATAGTGATGCCAAAAATTTTACGCGGAAAATTTCGGTTTTCAATCCTGATGATCCAGATGATGAAAGTCGCCGAAAAGTTACCTGCCAGATTTCCTGGGGTGATGATAGAGAAATCACCATGTCCCAAATTTTAACCAATTGGAAATAACCTTAACCCCTTTATCAGGGGCTTTAATCTTTAAGCATGACTTCAAAAAATTTAGGTTTTACTCTTATCGAGATCGTGATTGCTATGGTGATCGGGGGGGTTGTTTTGTCGATTGTCGCTTCGCAGATGGCGGTTTTTATCAAACAAACGCAGTTTCTCAATCTCGCACGCCAAACACAAAAAGAGGTACATTTCGCTATAAGTCGGATCGCCGATGCGGTGCGAGCATATGACATCCAGTATGTGGGTAGTACGGGCAGTGTAAAAAATTGTAGTAATGGAGGGAAAATTATTGATGATAATAGTAATGGTGCGGAAAAAATTTGTTTAAAAATTTCTGAAACGGAAGGTCTTACAATAGAAAAATCCGCGAAGAATATTATCTGGAATAATCAAAATCTTTTTTCTAATCGTGTGAAAGTGGAAAATCTGCGATTTTTTATCACCCCTGTGGAAAGTCCGTATGGAAGCAATTTTTCGCGAGAAATTCAACTACAACCCAAGGTGCGAATCAATCTCTCGGTGACGGGAAAACACGGAGAAAAAGTATATCCGCTTACCATTCAGACTACTATTTCTTCTCGTCAGTATCGATGATAAATACTAAAAATACTGGTTTTGCCCTTATTTCTACGGTAATTTTGGGATCTATCGTGCTCACAATGGTGTTGGCAGCTTCGGTATTGGTCGCGAGAGAGTTTAGTTTTCTTCGAGATTTTTTGCAGGGGGAGCGGGTATATTTTTCCGCGGAAAGTGGAGTAGAAGAGGCGCTTCGCTTGCTCAAAGAAAATCCAATCAATCACATCGAAAACCATGAAAATTCTAATTTGCTCACTGGGGCGACGATGACGATTGATATCGATAATTTAGCTGATACAATAAAGTTTTCTCTCAGGCCTTTGAAAACGAAGCAGTGGCGGTTTGCGTATGATAAAAAAAGTAATGATACCGTGGAAGAATTTCGAGCAGGTAGCATGAGAATCGAAGCTAAAGTTGGGCTTGGAATACCAAATTTCCACTGGAAATTTTCTTGTACGGGAGAAAATTCTGAGGATTCCAGTGACACGCAAACTTTTGTACTGGAGAAGAGTTCTAATTCTACTACTATTACAAACATTACCGCCGAAAATGGGAGATATTTGGATCAACTATCGGCAGGATCTGAAGAGGTTAAGACAGCAAATTTTAACTCCTGGAACAGTGTGAGCCGGCGAAAAATACAGGATGATGGAACTGCCGAATATGTAACATATAGTATTCAAAAAGATGATTGTTTTTTCTCTCTTCAAAATATAATGGATCTATCAGATGCTAGTTCACTGCCAGAGATTCTATTTATTATTACCCCCAATTTAAACGCAAAAATATCTCTACCAGAAGCGACCGTAACCGCTATCGGAAAGGCGAGGAAAAAACAAAAAATTGTCCAATTTAAGCACTCCCAGCTGGGATTGCCATCGGTATTTGATTTTGTATTTATCCACCAAGACTGATTTTTTATCCTCGATAATTTGGGGATTCTTTCAAAATTGAAATATCGTGTGGATGCGATTCACGAAGTCCAGATCCAGTAACGCGAACGAAGCGAGCACGGTCCCAAAAAGTTGGAATATTTTTTGAACCCGTATATCCCATGGCACTACGAATCCCACCACAAAGTTGGAATATTTCCGCTGTGGCTTTGCCTTTCAATAAAACTTTTCCCTCGATGCCCTCGGGTACTAATTTTTCATCGGCCACGTTGGCTTGTGCATAGCGTTCTTTCCCGCCTTTTGTCATAGCAGCCATACTTCCCATGCCTCGATAATATTTATAAGTTCTCCCTTCCGAATAGATGATTTCCCCTGGACTTTCTTCGGTTCCAGCCAAAAGCGATCCGATCATAGCAGCACTCGCACCAGCTCCAATAGCCTTGGCAATATCACCAGAATATTTTATACCCCCGTCGGCAATGAGTGGAATTTCTTTTTTCTGCGCTATTTTGGCAACGTTTTGAATGGCGGAGAATTGAGGAACACCAATGCCCGCTATCACTCGAGTGGTACAAATAGATCCTGGACCAATGCCCACCTTTAATCCATCGGCCCCAGCCTTTATCAAATCTTCAGCAGCTTCGGCAGTAGCAATATTTCCCGCAATAACTGTTGATGTATTGTAGGTTGATTTGATATATTTCACCGTGTCGATGACGCCTTTTGAGTGTCCGTGTGCGGTATCGACCACAAAAATATCCACTTCTGCCTTGTATAAACCCTCTATTCGCTCTTCCATATTAGCCGATGGTCCACAGGCAGCTGCTACCAAAAGTCTCTTGTGATCATCTTTGGCAGCATTTGGGTAGCGATTATTTTTCTCGATATCCTGGCGAGTTACCAGCGCCCAGAGTCGACCCTTTTCGTCGAGAATTAATAACTTTGAATATTTCGATTCTTCCAGTAGATCGTTGGCATGATTCAAATCTAGTGGTGCTGAGGCTGTCAAACATTCTTTCAACGGCGTCATTCGTTTTTTGACACAGCAGGATTCGTGCTTTGGGGCTAAATAATCTGTACGCTGAATCATACCTACTACGGGGGTCTGCAATGTGCCATCTTTGGTAATCGGAACCGATTTGAATCCTGTTTCTTCGCGGATTTTTACCACATCAGAAATTTTATGCTCGGGAGAAAGTACGAGCGGCTGACGAATGAGGCCGTTTTCAAAACGTTTTACCATTGATACCATTTCCGCTTGGTGCTCGGGGTCGCAATTTTTGTGAATCACTCCTATTCCGCCATTGAGTGCCATAGTGATGGCCATTTTTTCTTCGGTTACCGTATCCATTGCAGCTGAAATGAACGGTATATTCAGCGTTATATTTCTGGCAATGCGAGTTTTTAATGATACTTCTTTGGGTAAAATTTCCGAATATTGTGGTATCAAAAGCACATCATCAAAGGTAAATGTAGACGGTATTGGGGCGTTATCCATAATGAAAAATAATTTTCGACGACTCTAGTCTTTTGTATGCGTCTTGTCAAAACAAAAATCAGCTACAAGTCGTAAATTGTAAGTTCAAAAGGGATTTTTTTTCTGCGAAAAAATTTATCCGTTGTGTTTTCTTCTTTTTCGCTTATCTAATGAAGCATCGTAGGTATATACCGCACGACCTACGCGCTTAAAAAACGGATATTTCTGAAGATTTAATGATATTGTCCCCAATCGAATTTCTCTTTTTTCCAGTACTTTTTCAATAATTTCTTGTCGTTTTAGAGTTCCTCCGTTCTCAGTCAATACTGTTTTGATTACATCACACACTGTACCAGCGGTCATACCCCATTCAGTGAGTCCATAAATCCCTCTCCCCACCAAAGAAAATTCCGAATGACGGATTAATTCGTTGTGAATCGCCTGTTGAGTAACCATTTTCTTAGACCCCGGAAAAGAAAGTACCCGATTTACCACCTCAGAAAAATGCATTGGAGAGCCTTCTTTTTGAAATAAAACCATAATTTTATCCTTGATAGATTTGGGGTTGATATGTCGCCAAGTAGATAGGCCCCATCCATCTTCTGTTTCTAAAAAACTGTAGTCGATATGCAAGATCGACTGTATCATTTCCGCAGAAACGTCGTTATCTAAGGCTTTGGCAATCGCTTCTGGCATCATTACTATTTTAGATTTTGCGAGTATTTTTTGTGCTGATTTTATCAAGGCTTTTGCTTCCGATAGGCTTACATCTTTTAGGCGCCAAAAAGCGCGATGAAATTGATTTTTTTCTTGTTTTACAAATCGATCAGAGATCCGAACGGCTAGTTTTATAGCGTTTGCTTCGGTAGGTTCGTTTTCACGCCGCAATTCTACCAGCATTGCCGAAACCAACAGATCTTCACTCATAATTCGACCGTTTTGTTCTAAGATTTGCTGAGCCAGAGCATGCAACTGGCGCATTTCTGGATCGATAGATATCCGTGATAATTTACTAATGGCCACCGTTTCGATTTGTCGAATTCGCTCACGAGTGACATCAAATTTTCTCCCAATCTTATCTAGTGTTTCTTTTTTACTGCCATCAAGTGCAAAACGACGGCGAACCACTTCTTGCTCTTTTTCTGAAAGTAACCGAAGCAGACCACTAACCAAATCCCGACAGAGTGGCGATTTTTGGCTGGAATCAGCAGTTTGGGTATGAATGGTAGGCATTTATTCTTTATAAATAATATTATACAATTTAGTTTTTCAAACTTTTGACGATGGGCTGGTTAGCTATTAGCCCGTAGAAACATGTTTTAAAAAATCCGATTTACTATATTCTTTTTTGGATCTCGGGATTTTTTATCCGAACCAATACTTCGCAAAATCTCTTTTCACCATGAATATTACTACTTATTTTTTGGTTGTCAAAAAAAATCCATAATTTGCCAAAAACGGCAATTTCTGAGGTTAGGAAACAAGGGATAAGTTGTAAGTTTTAAGCCTTTGAGAAATTATAAATTTTAAATTCATCACTTTTTTCCCTTTTGGGAAACGCTGATAAAAAAATCGCCAAATTTTTGTAATAAAACGGACGAAAAAATAAGGGTCTTGACTAGCTGAGCGGAAATTTCCGCAAATTCTGGAGTAGTATAGCATACATAATTTTACGGTCACGATTATTCCATCTAAACTCACATTCTTTGAGATAGAGGTTAAACTTATG